>Ga0209633_10000711_pt1 | contig 37675 bp, 35 predicted proteins | sample Cruoilmetagenom1_FD_187290 | JGI IMG/M metagenome (GOLD analysis project Ga0209633, IMG submission 187290) | Oil polluted marine microbial communities from Coal Oil Point, Santa Barbara, California, USA - Sample 1 (SPAdes) (version 2) | ecosystem: Environmental > Aquatic > Marine > Oil seeps ...
GAAGCACTAAGTATTCAGGTAAATAGTCTTCAAAATTTCTAACTGTTTCAGTCAAAGTTCTCTTTGCTCTCTTTCCTAGATAATAATCTTGTGCATATTTACCTATAAGCACTATTAGTTCAGCATTCTCAATCAATTTTAACACTTTATCATGCCATTGAGGAGCACATTCTTTTCGTGGTGGTAAGTCACCTGACTTTCCTTTACCAGGATAGCAAAATCCCATAGGTAGTAAAGCAACTTTTTCAGGGTTATAGAAATCAGTCTTAGGCAATTGTAACCATTCTCGTAACGTATTACCACTTTTATCATCCCAAGGAATACTACTTTTATGTACAATAAGCCCTGGTGCTTGACCAATGATAATTAGTTTACTCTTTGGATGTGCAGTAAGTATCGGATTGGTGCCTAAAGGTAAATGAGCAGCACATTCATTACACTTTGAAATACGCTTTAATAAAGCTTTCATAATATACTACCTCAATTAACGATTTAGTTATTTTTAAGTGTTATTCTTTTGTTTAAAAATTTTTCCAGCGGAAGCGTACCCAAATTAATTTGTTTACCCAGTTCAATTGCATTATCAATATCTATTCCTTTATACTTAACTAAATAAGCAGTCCATAAATGACTGGCACGCCAAGCTACTGTACAGTGCAACAAAACTTTACCTTCAGCTTTTTCAATTACTTCATTAAATTCAGTTAATGCTTCAGGAGTGTAAGGATTTTCTTTACCACCAAGTGGGATATGAACATATTTCATACCCAAGCTATCAATATAAGCGGCTTCATCATAAGGTACAATATCGCGATTACTCATTTCGCCATTTGTTCTAAGATTAACAATGGTAGTAACGCCTAATGATTTTAATTTATCCAAGCCTTTTTTCTGTGGTTGACCGGATATATATAAATTATTTACTTGCACAAGCACTTCTCTAAACCCTTCTGTGTCTAGTTTTATAATAGAATCTATTTTTTCTTGTGCAAAAAATCCTGTAAAAGAAAATAGTGCTAGTAAGAATATATATTTGTTACAACTTTTCATAAGAACTGTCTGTTTATTTTTTTTCATTTATGGGTGGTGTAATCATAATATGTGCATTTGCTTTGCCAGGAAACATTAACCAAGGATGTCCGGGTGAATTAGGTTTCAATGATAAACCAGTGCTTGATTGAGTCGCAAATGGAATATAGACTACATAGCGATAATTAGCATTTCTAATTTTAGTACTGTCAATATCGAAATACCCATTTTTACCATGCAAAATATGCAATGTAGCTGACTTTTTTGGCATTTTCAACAAGCCTTTTAACGCTTCTTTTTCCCTAATATCTCTGCGTTCAACACCTGATTTACCCTCAGCCTTCAATACTCTTCCTCTCGCCATATAGGGATCTAACTCTTTATGATAACTAACCACTTCAAAACCATCTTTATTGGGGTCGTCGGCAATACAGACCATTTCATTTGTGCCTTCACGAAGTACAGTAAAATTTCCCTCATTGCCATAACCATATACTTTTGCTCCTTCTCTAACTTCTATGGGCGCAGATAATATTGCAGAAGCAATTTGTTGTTCAGCTGTCAGCTTTTGGTTGGGGATATTTTTTTCTACTTTAACCGACTCGACTTCTTTTTCAGGTTTTAATAAATCATTATTTTCTTTAACTTCTTTACAACTAACTATTAATAATAGAAAGGAAATTAAAATAAGGGTGTTTCTGTAAATTTTTGAACTGTGCATAATAAGGAGTTATTTTTTAGATTATAGTGTGACTAAATTACTATAAATAATTTAGCAAACTATTAATGTTTTTCTTCTATAGAATTTAATGCATGATTGGGATCTATAAAATTTAACAAATTAGTGATCGTTTTCCCTAAACTCGATAATGTGTTTGACCGCTCATTTTTTCCTAAAACACTCGAAATAGTTTCATCTTCATATCCAAATCGATATCCGTTTTTTAAAATAAAAATATCATTAAACAAATCTTGCATAGCGACATTACCCAATTGATCTATAGACAACGCAACTTTATAAAAATATCCGTTACCGATCTTTAACAACAAAGTAAACTTATTTTTAAAGATAAACTTAAACACTGTATATGCCATTCCTAAAGGCACAGTTACTATAGTTAATACTATTGAAATAACAAATAACAGAAATCCCATGATATTTTTTACTCTAAGATAATAAAAAAGGCCCCACTTTAACATAGGACCCTTTTCTTATACATTTAATACATAGAAATACCAAAAGAGACATTACAACGAATGAATATTTGGCAATTCTTATAAAACAAGGTTTGGTTAGTTAATTTTACTTAAGCATGACATTTTGAAGGAAGTTTAGCATATTCTTCAAAATAACAATTATCTAATGATAATTGTAGTTCTTACAACTTTTGCATAATTGTAACAAAAGTTACACAAATATAGTAAAATTAATATCTTTACAAGTGTCAATAATAAAATAAAGTCACATTAATTATCAAAACTCAAATTTCTAATATTGAAACACTATATTTACTTAATTAATATATGATACTTATGAAACCGTTTAAATTAATACTTTTAATTTTAGCTTTATATTCATGCAATTCTGAAAAGAAAATGACAACTGAAGAATTAACTCAAAAAGCCTATCAAATTCATGAGCGCGTAATCACGCTTGATACACACAATGATATTAATGTTAAAAACTTTACTGATACCATTAATTATAAGCAACGGATAGAAAGTCAAGTAAATATTCCTAAAATGAAGGAAGGTGGCCTAGATGTTGCTTGGTTTGTAGTCTATACAGGTCAAGATTCATTAAATACTATTGGGTATAAAAATGCCTATAACAATGCTATGGATAAATTTAATGCCATTCATCGGTTGGTAGACAAATATGCTCCGGAAGAAATTGGCCTAGCATTAACATCTGATGATGTACGTAAAATTAATGCAACTGGTAAGAAAGTAGCTATGATTGGAATAGAAAATGGTTATCCTATTGGTACAGATATCAGTAATGTGAAAAAATTCTATGATCTAGGTGCGAGATATATGTCCTTAGCACATAATGGACACAGTCAATTAAGTGATTCAAATACTGGTGAGAAGGATAGTATTTGGTTACATAACGGATTGAGCGAATTGGGTAGACAAGTGATTGTAGAAATGAATAAATATGGTATTATGATAGATATTTCACATCCGTCAAAAGAGGCTATCAAACAAATGATCTCATTGTCAAAAGCTCCAGTCATTGCTTCACATTCTTCAGCGAGAGCTTTATGTGATCATAGCCGTAATTTAGATGATGAATTATTACAATTAGTTAAAAAAAATGGCGGTGTTGTGCAAACTGTAGCTTTTAAATCGTATTTAAATACCGAGAAATTCAAAGCAAATGATAAAGGTAATAAAGCATTGTATCATCAAATTGCCAAAGAATTAAATACTCAGTTTTTAGAATGGAATGAGATTAATAAATTACAAAAAGAAGAACAAGAAGGCTATTATGATACCCGAGAAAAAATAATCAAAATTGCTAATACTAGAAACAAGAAAATTAATGAAGAATTCCCTCCGGTGGATGTATCTGATTTTGTTGATCATATAGATTATCTAATTGAAAAAATGGGTATTGAACATGTTGGTATTAGTTCAGATTTTGATGGTGGTGGTGGTATTGAAGGTTGGAAAGATGCTTCAGAAACTTTTAATGTAACACTAGAGTTAGTTAAACGTGGATTTACTGAAAAACAGATAAGTATGTTATGGAGTGATAATTTGTTACGTGTATTAGATGAAGTTCAAAAAATAGCCAGTGAAATAAATAATAAAAGTTAACTAAACTTAGTTAGTTTGAGAAAAAATAATATTACTTTTATAAATGCTAAAAACTATTTATGAAATTAAAATTACTATTTGTTTTATTCTTTATTAGTTTATTTATAAAACAAATTCATGCTCAGAATACATCAGATTTAAGTTTAGTTAAAACAGTTAATAATTCAAATCCAACTACTGCGGATATTGTAACCTTTACTTTAATAATTCATAATGATGGACCAAGTGATGCTACAGGTATTACAGTTGAAGATGTTATATCTGATGGTTATGGTAATATAATTAATATTAATAATGGAGGTACACTCGTAGGAAATACATTAACATGGACTGGCATATCTATAACTAATGGAGCGGATTTATTGTTACAATTTGATGCAGAAGTATTAACTACAGGTACCAATTATTTTAATCAAACTGAAATTTCTAGTTCAGATAATGTTGATCCTGATAGTGATCCAAATGTAAGTTTTGGAATTGATGATTTAAATGATGGCTTGACCGATGATGACGAAAGTATATTGAATAGTATTGTAATTAATTTCTTACCAACTGCTGTCGACGACAATGTTGTTGTTACTGAAAATTCAACAAACAATCAAATAAATATATTGTTAGATAATAGTAATGGTCCCGATGATTTCGGTAGAAACGGACCGAGCTCAACAGCAATTACAATTTCCTCCCCTACTAATGGAACTGCGCTGGTTAATGATAACGGTACGCCTAATGATCCTATAGATGATTTTGTAGTATATACTCCGAATCCAAATTTTACAGGAAACGATTCATTTACTTATACCATTGAAGATAGTAATGGTGATACATCAACGGCAACAGTATCCATTGGAGTATTCATTGATACTGATTCTGATGGAGATGGTGTTCCAGATATTAATGATCTAGACGATGATAATGATGGCATTCCTGATAATTTTGAAGGCACATCAGATTTTGATGGAGATGGAGTTCCAAATCATTTAGATCTGGATAGTGATAATGATGGTATTTATGATGTTGTTGAAGCTGGACATAGTTTTGTTGATGCCAATAGTGATGGAATTATTGACGGTGTACCCGCAAATTTTGGAATCAACGGACTGCATGATAACTTAGAAACAACATCCGATAATGGAATATTAAATTACACATTATTTGATCATGATAATGATGGTTCAATCAATGAATTAGATATAGACGATGATAATGACGGTATCTTAACGCTTATGGAAGGCTCAGAGAATTTTGATACAGATGCAGATTTAATTCCTGATTATTTAGATTTGGACACAGATGGAGATGGTATCCCTGATAATGTAGAAAGCCAATCGACCAATGGGTATATTACTCCTAGTGGAATTGATACTGATGCTAACGGGTTAGACGATGTCTATGAATTTTCATCAGGCATAAATCCTGTTAATACTGATATTACAGATAACCCAGATTATTTGGATTTAGATAGTGACAATGATAATGTGCCTGATTCTACTGAGGGGAATGACTTTGATGCTAATGGACAAGCAGATGTTCTTCCTTCTGGTGTTGATAATGATAATGATGGTTTGGATGATGCTTATGATGGTTCTGTAGGAGATTTTTTAGACCCTAATGGTCTTATTGTAGTTACAAACCCATCTGATGATTTACCAAATAAAGATGGAATAGATGAAATTGATTATAGAGATACTGATGACGATAATGATGGGATACTAACTATTGATGAAGACGGAAATAATGATGGTGATCCTACAAATGATGATACAGATAATGATGGAATTCCAGACTATTTAGATAATGGGACTTTAGGAATTAACGAATTAACATTAGATTTGTTTACTATATTCCCTAATCCTGTAAAAGGTTTATTAACTATTGAATTATTGGATAATAATGAAAATGAAATAGAAATTACAATTTTTAATATTCAAAGTCAAAAGATATATTATAAAACTCAGAAATTACTAAATAACAAAACTGACATAGATGTTTCTAGGTTAATTAGTGGTGTTTATTTTATACAAATTATTTCTGATAGAAAAATCATTACCCAACGTTTAATAATTGAATAGATTGAGCTTTTTTACTTAGTAAACAACTCTAAAAGATCATCACCAATCCGTTTTGGTTTTAATGTTTCTTTATCTAGTAAGCAGAATGTAGTTTTCGATTTTGTCAATAGTTTATCTTCGCAATAAATATGCACTATCCTTGTTGATTTTACACCTGCTGATTCTTCAATCCATGTGTACATAGTTATTGTATCACCTACATAACTCTGGCTTATATAGTCTATTTCATGTCGTAAGGTCATCCAAACATAACTATCCTTCATTGCCGGAGTTGCCAACACATCCCAATGCATATAAGAAACTTCCTGCACCCATTGTAAATACACAACATTATTCACATGATTTAAGGCGTCTATATCCTGTAATTTTACTTTAAAGGAATGTTGAAATGAGACTTTATTGTCTGGGGCTTTATTCTCCATATTCCTATACACTCACCATTTTTAATTATTCTATGACATTCACTATTAAGAGACCAACAGCAATACAAATAGCAAAACTCATCAATGTACCAATAAGTACGTATTCTGTTTGTTTTCTACCTCCTTTAGAATCACTAAATCTCAATATTGATTTTGCAGCAATTAAAAATCCAATGGCAGAAAAATTACTAGATAATATGAAGGTTAATACCAAAATACGTTCAAAAACACCTATATAGCGTCCTGCTTTTTTTAAGCTACTTTGCTCCTCCTCTATGGCAATTTCTTTTTGCCAGCGTTCGGTGGCTTTTCCGATGATAAATCCTACCGGAAAAATGACAATTAAATAGCCTATCAATATTGCTAATTTTTCTGTGGAAGAAAAGAATGTCCTTATTTCTGGGAATACAGCATTAAAGCCTTGTATCAAATATAACCATGCTATAATTATAATAATGATATGTAAAAATTGATCTAGTAAAAAGTATTTTAAATTATCTTTTTTCTGATATAACTTCCATAGATCAATAAGAAAATGAGTAATAATAATAACGATTGGTACTAGAAAACTTGACCATTGCTGCAATACAACATAAGTCAGAACACCTGCTAATATACTATGTACATACAAATACCATGAACTGGCTTTGTGCTTACGTTTGTGCTCTACCATATTTTTACTTTGGAACACAAAATCGGTTAACACATGTGCTAACAATAATTGTAATATGATGATAGTATTATATTCCATCATTGTTATATTTAGATATAACAGCTCTGTATCGACCCAATAATAGCGATATTGAATCCCAATTGGCTACTTTTTTACGATGATTTACAGCAGATTGATTGATCCCCAAAGTTTCAGCGATTTTCACCTCTTTATATCCTTTATGTAAAAAATATATTACTTCAGCAGAAGACATACTCCATTTACTAGTTACGCTGTCAAATAAACTAAAGTGTACATTAAATTCATCGTTTAAATCATCATCAGCAGTTTTTAATAATAATCTTGGATAATCTCCTTTCATAGTGTCTAAAGCCTTTCCTGAAAATTGAAAAGCTTCTCCATTAGATTCTAAAATAGATTCTCTCTTTAAATTAATGGTTCCGATACCAATTGCTATCCGAAAGTCAGGTAAACCGGAAATCTGTCTATTCTTTATCGGAATTTTATTTACTGCCGTTTTTATAGCTAATACTAAGTCTAACGCAATTGTGGGGTTTAGGACTATTCCTTGAAAACTATCACCTCTAAATATTTTAAAATCAGCATCATATGTCGAACGAAAATGTTCGAATTCTTGATTTACAACATCAAGAATCGTATCTAATTCTTGAGAAGTATATTTTGTAGAGTCTATTAAATCTCCTGTTATAACTGCCTTCATATGACAAATATATAAAAATATTAGTCTGTAGGCTAATAAATAGTAAATATTAGTCTGTAGGCTAATAAATGGTAAATATTAGCCTGTAGACTAATAAATGGTAAATGTAAGTCTGAGGACTAATAATTAAATAGGACGAGATCCCACTTTTCAGCGGGATTAGTTCAACTTACCATTTTAAATTTTCAAAATAGAGTTTCACTAAATTAAGGAAACGCCATTCAAATCTGTAGTTAATACCTCGCTCATATAATCAAAATATGGGCGAATGGCCATAAATGATTTATTCACTTCATTTAAAAAATCAGAAGAAGTAACTTCTTTATCAGAGAATTTCTTTGTGAAAATAAATTGTTTTTTACGAATCAGATCAATATCGCGATGTTCTTTATTAAAATTTTTAGGAGCTGTCTTTACTTCATCTCCAGTCAATTCGCCCCAACTACTTTTAAATTTCTTTGCGCCAATTATTTTTCTAAACTCAGCAGCGTCTAATTCAAGTTCTTTACGAATCCTTAATAAATCTTCTTTGTTAGGCTCCCAAAATCCAGTAGCAATAAATGATTCATTATTGGGTGCGATATGTAAGTAATAACCACCACGTAAACGAGGTTTTGTTCTTCCAAAAGAACCTCCAAAATGTGTTTTATAAGGTGTTTTATCCTTTGAAAAACGAACATCTCTATAAACACGGAACATTTTCATTTTATCAACATCATCATGTTTTTGTAATGTTTCAAGTAAAGCATTATAAAAACTTTTAACCTCTGTCTCTATATTTTTGAATTCAGGTTTATGCTCAGTAAACCATTCTCTATTGTTATTTTTTTTAAGGTTTTTGAAAAATGTAAATGCTTTTGTAGGGATTGTAATAGCCATATTATAATGTTTATAAATTCAAAGATAAAAAAGTTTTCAAATCTTTATAATTATAATTTGTTAATTAATTTTCATATATTGAACGCATAAATAGCTACTAACCATGCTATTATACTAACTAAAACCCAATTATTATGTCAAATGAATCAACAAATAAACCACCAGTGTGGTTTTGGATTGTAAGTGTTATCGGTCTTATCTGGAACGGAATGGGAGTAAATCAATATCTTCAACAAGCTTATAATACAGAAAGCTTTCAAGCAATGTACACATCTGAACAATTAGAAATGATAAATAATACTCCTTCGTGGGCAACAGCTGCTTTTGCCATAGCTGTTTTCGGAGGACTCTTAGGTTGTTTCGCATTACTATTAAGAAAAAAATGGGCAAAATCCGTTTTACTATTATCGCTTATTGGAATCATTGTACAGATGGTTTATAATTTTTTTATTAGCAATGCGATGGAGGTTTACGGTCCGGGAGCTGTAATAATGCCAATAATGGTACTTGTTGTTGGCATCTTTTTGGTCTGGTTTGCTAAGAAAGGTATTGCTAAAAGTTGGCTTTCTTAAAGTTCAAATAGAATAAAAAGAAAAAGGCATTAAAAATTTTAATGCCTTTTTTAATTTAAATATCTCTAATATAACTTCCATACAGGTCATCGAACTTAAAACCTTTTGTAAACCGTTTTTTATTTAGTTTTTTATATTCAACTAATCCCCAAAGCACAAACTCTTTAAGAAAATAACTATCAGATTCAGCGATTTTAGGATGGTACTTATCAACAAGAGTCTGTAACGGAATTATTTTATTCAACTCTTGTTTATAGAGATCCTCATTCATATCATCTAACAATTCAAAATTACTTTCGTTAAAAAACCATTCAATAAGTTCATCATACGGCGTAACAGCTTCTTTATGTTCTAATTTTGGAATATCAGGAAAATAACCACTAAATAAGGTTTTTACAGCATTGCCTATTAAGGTTTGTGCTATAGTAGCTGCTCCTTCTTGTTCTCCTTCATATACCAATTCTACTTTACCAATAATAGCAGGAATTACACCCATAAAATCACTTAATCTAACTGTGGTATTCTCTTCAGAAACTAAAATACTTCGACGTTCTGCCGTGCTTAACAAGTTTTCAAATGCCGTGATACTCATTCTGGCACTAATCCCACTTTTTATATCAACATATTCACTTTTTCTTGCTTCAAAACTAATTTGTTCCAGTAATTTTTTTGCCAATTCTGGTACATAAATATGATCTGATTGTTTTTGTAAAATATTGGCTTCTTGTTCAGTAATCTTTTGAGAAATTTCTATTGTTTCAGGATAATGAGTCAATATTTGAGACCCAATTCTATCCTTTAATGGTGTTACGATACTTCCTCTATTTGTATAATCTTCAGGGTTAGCCGTAAAAATAAATTGTAAATCTAAAGGTAATCGCAATTTAAAACCTCTTATTTGAATATCTCCTTCTTGTAAAATATTAAATAATGAAACCTGAATTCTAGCTTGTAAATCTGGTAATTCATTAATCACAAAAATAGATCTATTTGCTCTAGGAATCATTCCGAAATGAATTACCCTATCATCAGCATAGCTCAATTTTAAATTTGCTGCTTTTATGGGGTCAATATCACCAATTAGATCAGAAACCGTTACATCTGGAGTAGCCAATTTTTCAAAAAAACGTTCATCTCTACGAACCCATGAAATCGGAGTATCATCTCCTTTTTCATTGATCATATCTATGGCAAATCGAGACAATGGTTTCAACGGGTCATCATTAATTTCTGAACCCGAAACGATCGGAATATATTCATCTAATAAGTTGACCATAAGTCTAGCTAAACGAGTTTTTGCTTGTCCTCTTAATCCTAATAAGTTTATATTATGGCGAGATAATATGGCTGTTTCTAAGGCAGGAATGACTGAATTCTCGTAACCCCAAACCCCTTCAAAGACATTTGAACCTTCTTTCATTTTTTTGATAAGATTATTTCTTAACTCATCTTTAATTTGGGTACTCTGATAACCTATCTTTTTTAGATCTCCAAGTGTATTTATCGTTTTAATATTCATATACTATTTTTTAACCTCTTAATTTTTTTCTTCTGTTTTGTTCATAATCTTCAAAGATCATTTCTCCTAATCCTTTAATTCCTGTATAAAAGGCCTTTCCTTGATTTGCCTCTGAAAATTGACGTACAAATTGCATTAGATAAGGATCTTCAGCAATCATAAAAGTAGTAATTGGAATGTGTAATTTTCTGGCCTGCGCTGCCATATTATAGCATTTCTCTACAATATAATCGTCCAATCCAACACTATTTTTATAATATGTTCCATCCGGTAAACGAATACAACTAGGCTTACCATCGGTAATCATAAAGATTTGTTTGTTGGTATTCCTTTTTCTACGTAGCATATCCATTGCCAATTGTAGTCCTGCAACTGTATTAGTATGATAAGGGCCAACCTTTAAATATGGTAGGTCCTTAATGGCAATTGGCCAGGCATCATTACCAAAAACCAATATATCTAACGTATCTTTTGGGTATCGGGTTGTAATCAATTCAGCCAAAGCCATGGCAACTTTTTTCGCTGGTGTAATTCGATCTTCCCCATATAAGATCATGCTGTGACTGATATCAATCATTAAAACGGTACTCATTTGAGACTTAAAATTAGTTTCTTCGACAACTAAATCACTTTCATTTAAGGTAAAATCTCCAATTCCGTTATTAATTTGAGCATTCTTTATACTTTCAGTAATTGAGATTCTTTCAAGTGAGTCTCCGAATTTATAATTTCTATATTCACCGGTATGCTCATCGCCCAGACCTATACTTTTACTTTTATGATTACCTAGGCCACTTCGTTTTAGTTTACCGAAAATTTGATCTAAGGCTTTTTGACGAATAGCTTGTTCAGTTTTAGCAGTAATTTTTAAACCGTTGCCACCGTTTTTATCAGGATCTATTTCTTCGCGTAAATAGCCTTTCTTTTTAAGATCGTCAATAAAATCATCTAAAGTATACTCAGGTGTGGTCAATTCATATTCTTTGTCTAACTGTGTTAACCAATCTAAGGCCTCATCAACATCACCGGAAGTATGGGTGATTAATTCTTTAAAAATTTCAAATAGCTTATCAAAAGGTGACTGGTGTGGTGCCTTATAATTTTCAAATTTAAATCCCTTTCTATTGTTACTATCCATATCATAAAAATAGTATAAATAATATAGACAAGTTATAACAAAATGTTAATTAATGTCTGCTTTCTAAAACTTTGACAACATTATTCAGGATAAATCCTTTAGCCTGTAATAATATTAAATAGTGAAATAATAAATCTGCTGACTCCTCTAAAAAGAGATTATCATTATTGTCTTTTGCTTCAATTACTACTTCTACAGCCTCCTCTCCTACTTTTTGAGCAATTTTATTGATTCCCTTATCAAATAAAGATACAACGTAGCTTTGTTTGTCATTCTGACGAAGGTTAGGATCTATTTCGGCTATCTTTTTTCTATGTTGGATAGTATCTTCCAAAACGGATAAAAACCCGAATGATTGAACGTTGTTTTCATTCCAACAGGTGTCAGTACCTTTATGACAAGTTGGACCTTCAGGATTCACTTTAATAAGCAATGTATCATTATCACAATCGATCTTTATCTCAATTAAGTTTAAAACATTACCACTTTCTTCACCTTTTGTCCAAAGTCGGTTTTTAGTTCTACTGTAGAATGTTACTTTTTTAGTTGTAAGTGTTTTATCATATGCTTCCTGGTTCATATAACCCAGCATCAAAACATTGTTGGTTAGTGCATCTTGAATGATTGCCGGTACCAATCCGTCCTTATTTTTTGTAAAATCTATTTTCATGTTTTCAAGTTTATCATTTTGTAATAGCATTCATTCAAAAATACCCTTCGACTGCGCTCAGGGAGACATTCTATCTAAATATTTTATAATCGTATAAGAATATTATTTTTCCTCAATTCTTTCTTTAAATCTTTTATTACTATTTCTTTAAAGTGAAAAACACTGGCTGCCAATGCGGCATCTGCTTTCCCTTCAATAAAAGTATCCACAAAGTGTTGCATATTTCCGGCGCCACCAGATGCAATTAGCGGAATATTCAATTCTCTGGATAATCTGGACAAAGCTATATTTGCAAATCCGTTTTTCGTGCCATCATGATCCATTGAAGTAAACAAAATTTCTCCTGCTCCTCTTGTTTCTACTTCCTTTGCCCAATCAAATAAATCTAGATCTGTAGGTACTTTACCACCAACCAAATGGACTTTCCATTCATTATTTATTTGTTTAGCATCTATAGCAACAACAATACATTGATTTCCAAATTTAGCGGCTAAATCATTAATTAATTGTGGATTTTTAATCGCAGCTGAATTAATTGACACTTTATCTGCACCAGATTTTAGTAATGCATCAACATCCTTTACTGAAGAAATTCCACCTCCAACTGTAAATGGAATATTTACTTGTTCTGCTACATGCAATACTAGATCAATCAAGGTTTTACGCCTTTCTTCAGTTGCAGAAATATCTAAAAATACCAATTCATCGGCGCCATTCTCTGCATATAACTTCGCAAGTTCTACAGGATCTCCTGCATCTCTTAGATCTACAAAATTAATACCTTTAACGGTTCTTCCGTTTTTGATATCTAAACATGGTATGATTCGTTTTGTAAGCATAATTCTTTCTTGTCATTCCTGCGTAGGCAGGAATCTTATTAAATATAGTTAGCCATATAAATGTGCTCCTGCTTACACAGGTACGACAAGCTATTTTTGTAAAATATAATTTTCTAGTTGTTTTATACTAATCTTGTTTTCATAGATAGCCTTCCCGATGATAGCTCCTTCACAGCCCAATTCAGCTAGCTTAGGAATTTCATCAAAAGTAGAAATTCCTCCTGAGGCTATCAATTTGATAAAACTATTCATCCCCTCGAGCCTTTCGACTTCGCTCAAGACAAACTCTGTCGAGAGGTCATCTTTAGTTCTCGACTGCGCTCGAACTGACATATTACACTTTTCCAATATTTTTTTATAAAGTTCAAATGATGGTCCATTCAACATTCCGTCTTTCGCTATATCTGTACAAATAACATATTGTACACCCTCCTTTTTATAGTTCTGAATAAACGGAATTAGATCTTCATTACTTTCTTCAAGCCATCCGCTAATTGCCACCTTTTCATTATTTGCATCAGCTCCCAATATTATTTTATCGTTTCCATAAGATTTTAACCACTTCTTAAAGATGTCAGGATTTTTAACAGCAATACTCCCACCAGTAATTTGATTAGCACCACTTTCAAAAGCTATTTTTACATCTTCATCCGATTTTAATCCACCGCCAAAATCCACTTTTAGGGCTGTTTTAGAAACTATTTGTTCTAATATTTTATAATTTACTATATGACTACTTTTTGCTCCGTCAAGATCAACTAAATGCAAATATTTAATACCATGTGCTTCAAAATTCTTTGCAACTTCCAGTGGATGTTCATTATATATTTTCTTAGTGGCATAATCGCCTTTTGATAAACGTACACATTTACCTTCAATAATGTCTATGGCAGGAATAATTCTCATTGATTAATTTGTTAATCAACCCTGAACTTGTTTCAGGGTCTTTTAGTTATTTTTAATAATATATTTCTCAACTAATCCCTTCGACTGCGCTCAGGGTGACATCCAGAACTATTTTAACTTCAAAAAGTTTTCAAGAACTTTTTCTCCTGCCTTGCTACTTTTTTCCGGATGAAATTGACTCCGTAAAAATTATCTTTTTGTAAAGCCGATGAATATACCAACCCATAATCGCTCACGCCAATTGTTTCTTCACATAAAGGAGCGTAATAACTATGTACAGCATACATATATTCTTCATCGTCTATATCAGAAAATAATTCAGTTTTTAACTTAGACACTTTATTCCATCCAATTTGTGGTACTTTTGAATCATTATTGAATTTAGTTACTCCAACATTAAATATCCCAAGTCCTTTAGTATTACCTTCATCAGAATAATTACACATCAGCTGCATGCCCAAGCAAATACCTAAGACAGGCTGTGACAATGTTGGTATGATGGTATCTAATCCGCTTTCAATCAGTTTTTTCATGGCGCTACCTGCTTCACCTACTCCGGGAAAAATTACTTTATCAGCGCCTTGAATTTCCTTTATATTATGGCTTAAAATTGCTTCATAACCTAAGCGCTGAATTGCAAACTGGATACTTTTAATATTTCCGGCACCGTAATTAATGATAACTATATTCATTTTTTTAATTCCTATTTTTCATGAGATTCCTGCCTTCGCAGGAATGACAGTAAAGTTTTATAACATCCCTTTTGTTGATGGTAAAATCATCTTATCAGCATCTCGTTTTACCGCGACTTTAATGGCCTTAGCAAAAGCTTTAAATATGGCCTCAATTTTATGATGTTCATTAGTTCCTTCTGCTTTTATGTTTAAATTACATTTAGCACCATCGGTAAACGATTTAAAAAAATGGTAAAACATTTCTGTAGGTAATTGACCAATCATTTCTCGCTTGAAATCCGCTTCCCAGACTAGCCAATTTCTTCCGCCAAAATCAATTGCCACTTGTGCTAAACAATCATCCATCGGTAAACAAAATCCGTAACGTTCAATCCCCAATTTATCAGATAATGCTTTAGCAAACACTTCACCAAGAGCTATGGCAGTATCTTCAATAGTATGATGTTCATCTACTTCTAAATCGCCTTTTACTTTTATGTTTAAATCCATTTGACCATGACGTGCAATTTGGTCTAGCATATGATCGAAAAATGAAATGCCCGTCTCAATATTGCTTTTACCAGTTCCGTCTAGATTTAACTCAATACTTATATCAGTTTCATTCGTTTTTCTTTTAATCTCAGCAGTTCTTGATGTTAATTTCAAAAATTCATAGATCTTTTTCCAATCATTCGTTTCTAAGACTATATAATCATCAAGATCATTTCGTTTTACGGTTATTTCATCTGTTCCTAAATTTGTATTATCATTGATAAATATTCCTTTTGCTCCTAAATTTTTTGCTAATTCTATATCAGTCAAACGATCACCAATTACTATAGAATTTTCTAAGTCATAGGCTTCAGTGAAATAGTTGTCAAGCAAACCCGTATTTGGTTTTCTGGTCGGCGTATTGTCTTTCGCAAAGGTCCTATCAATGTATTGCTCTTTAAACACTACACCTTCGTTATCAAAAGTTTTAATGATAAAATTATGTATTGGCCAAAAAGTATCTTCAGGAAAAGCTTTAGTTCCCAATCCATCCTGATTGGTAACCATAACAATTTCATACTCTAATTCATTTGCAATTTTGGCTAACCATTGAAATACGTTAGGATAGAACACTAATTTTTCAAAAGAATCAATCTGCTCGTCGGCTGTTTCTTTAATGATAGTTCCGTCTCTGTCTATAAAAAGGACTTTTTTCATAATAATTCTATATATTAACCCTTCGACTGCGCTCAGGGAGACATTTTAGTTTTTTAATGTGATTCTCTCAACTTAGCTTTTTTCTTTTCTTCAAAGCATTCGAAGTAAATTAATTCAACCACACTATATTTCTTAGTGAATGATGCTCCAATTCCTTTCTCTTGTTGACTAATTCTTCTATTCAAATTCTGTGTATAACCTATATAAATTACGGTTCTGTTTTTATTCAATAATATATAAATATAATACTGTTTCATATTAAAAGTTGCTGAATCAAGTTCAGCATTGCGAAATTAATAAAAGGCTTTTTATTAATTTCTCGTTCTCTTTATTTGTTCCTACGGTAATCCGTAAACAATTCTCTAGTAACGCTTGTGCAGTTCTATTCCTCAGCACGATTCCTTTTTCTATTAATTGCTGATACCGCTTGTTAGCATCGTCAACTTTTATCAAAATAAAATTAGCATCAGATGGATATATTTTTTCTATAAAGTTTATTTGAAGTAATTCTTTAAGTAAACCTTCTTTTTCGCTTAAAATTGAAAAGATTTCATTTTTAATTTCTTTGATCATTACTACTTTTTCCAATGCTTTTAGCTGTGTTAATTCATTGATGTTATAAGGCAATTTAATTTTATTCAGCACAGCTATTATTTCTTTTGAAGCATAACAAATACCTAGTCTAATTCCCGCTAATCCATATGCTTTTGAAAGCGTTTGTGTTATTATAAGATTTGGAAATTCATTGAGTTTAGTTACCCAACTTTCTTTTGATGAAAAATCGATATATGCTTCATCTATTACTATCAATCCATGAAATGAATTCAATAATCTTGTAATGCTTTCTTCATCAATCGTATTTCCTGTTGGGTTATTAGGAGAACAAATAAAGAGCAGCTTCGAATTTACATCTGTTCTAGCTAAAATTGCATCAACATCAGGTTGAAAATTTTTATTTAATACTACTTTCCTATTTTCAATATTGTTGGTATTAGCCAACACATCGTAGATTCCAAAAGTTGGCGGCAATGTAATTACATTGTCTCTGGACGGTTCACAAAACACTCTAAAAATTAAGTCTAACACTTCATCACTACCATTACCTAATAATATATTTTCTGTTTGGACATTTTTTTGTTGTGCCAATACTTGTTTTAAACTTAACTGTTGTGGATCAGGATATCGATTCAAGCCGTTCTCAAAAGGATTTTCATTAGCATCTAAGAAAACCATATCAGCTGCCATTGAAGTAAATTCAGATCTTGCTGAAGCATAAGGTTTCATTTGTTTGATATTTTCTCTTATGAGTTTATTTATATCGAATGTTTCTGTTTTCATTTATTGTTTGTCAGAGTTTTATTTATAAGATTCCTGTCGTAGTCTATCTTGAGCGGAGTCGAAAGGCAGGAATGACAAAGTTACTTTAGACTTTCTAATCGTAACGTAACTGCATTTTTATGTGCTTGCAATCCTTCAGCTTCAGCCATAGTTTCTATAGTTTTACCGATATTTTGAATACCATTTTTTGTAATTTTTTGAAAGGTCATGCTTTTCATAAAACTATCAAGATTAACGCCGCTATACTGTTTTGCATACCCATTTGTTGGTAATGTATGATTCGTTCCTGAGGCATAATCACCTGCACTTTCTGGTGTGTAATTTCCTATAAAAACAGAACCTGCATTTTGAATTCCATTTATATAGAAGTCCTCATTCATTGAACAAATTATGAAGTGTTCTGGTCCATATTCATTGATCAGTGCTAGTGCATTGTTATCATCATCTACATAAATTAACTTTGAATTATCAATAGCTTTTTCGGCAATTGCCTTACGTGGTAATACATCAAGTTGTTCTTGCAATTCTTTAGAAACACTTTCTATTAGTTGTTTAGATGTTGAAATCAACAGCACCTGGCTATCCACTCCATGTTCTGCTTGGCTTAGTAAATCAGACGCAACAAAAGAAGCATTCGCAGTATCATCAGCAACAACCAATAATTCCGAAGGGCCGGCTGGCATATCAATGGCTACTCCGAATTTAGTCGCCAATTGCTTTGCAACAGTTACAAATTGATTTCCTGGTCCAAAAACCTTATATACTTTCGGGATGCTTTCAGTACCGAAAGTCATACCCGCAATTGCTTGAATACCTCCTACTTTAAATATTTTATTAATACCGCATAGCTTCGCCGCATATAAAATAGCCGGATGAATTTTACCTTTGACATTAGGAGGAGAACATAAAATGATTTCTGAACAACCCGCTATAATTGCTGGGATAGCCAACATTAGAACTGTAGAAAAAAGTGGTGCTGTTCCTCCAGGAATATAAATACCTATTTTCTGTATAGGCCGTTTTTCCTGCCAACACAGAACGCCATCTGTTGTTTCAATTTCTATTTTTTCTAAAATTTGTGCCTTATGAAACTTTTCGATATTTGATTTTGCCTGTGTAATTGCTTCTTTTAATTCTGTTGAAACTGATTTTTCTGATATTTGAATTTCTTCTGTAGCCACTGATATCTTTTCCAATTGAACATTGTCAAATAGATAAGTGTATTTTTCAACTGCAACATCACCTTTAATTTTAACTTCATTAAAGATTTCGTTTACTGTCACTTCAATATCTTCAACGGTAATTGTTGGTCTTTTTAGTAAGGTTGACCATGTTTCTTTAGTTGGATTGTATATTTTGTTCATTCCTCTCTACCTTTGGCATCTCTCCTACTTCGACTGCGCTCAGCACAGGTTTAGGAGAGAATTATTTATTATTTCTTATTGTCTTTATATGTTTTCAAATAATTTTGTTAAAACAACGCTATCATTTCTCCTCCCCTTTAGCGAGTTTGGGAGGGGCTAAAGCACCATTTTTTCTATCGGACAAACCAGTATTCCTTCGGCTCCTAAATTTTTTAATTCATCAATTATTTTCCAAAATTTATCTTTTCGGATTACAGTGTGGATAGAACTCCACCCTTCTTCCGCTAACGGTAATATAGTTGGACTTCGCATTCCCGGTAACAATTTGGTAAATTCCTCTATGTTTTCGTTCGGAGCATTAAACAGCACATATTTTGAATTTCTTGCTCTTAAAACTGATTTAATCCTGAATTGTAATTTGTTGAGTATTTCTTTTTTAGAATCTGACAAGTTAGGAGTGACGGTCAATACTGCTTCACTTTTAAATAGTATTTCTACTTCTTTTAAATTGTTTTTAAACAAAGTGCTACCACTAGAAACAATATCACAAATGGCATCAGCTAAACCAATATTAGGCGCAATTTCTACCGATCCGTTTATGACGTGTAATTCTGTTTCTATTCCTTTCTTTTTTAAAAATTGATTGATGGTATTAGGATAAGAGGTAGCTACTCTCTTGTCTTGTAGGTAGTCTAAAGATTTGTAATTAACATTTTTAGGGACAGCAATTGACACACGGCATTTAGAAAATCCTAATTTTTCAATTATTTCAAGATCTTGTCCTTTTTCAAGCAATACATTCTCCCCAATAATGGCAATATCTACAACTCCATCTTTTAAATATTGAGGAATATCTCCATTTCTTAAATACAATACCTCTAAAGGAAAGTTACGGGCAGCCGCTTTTAATTGATCTTTACCGTTATCTATTGAAATTCCACAGTCTTTAAGTAGCTGCAATGAATCTTCATTGAGACGACCAGATTTCTGAATGGCTATTTTTAATTTACTCATTGTGTGCCCGAGAAAGCGGGTATCTTTTGTTATGTTTAAGTAAATCAGAAAGGTAGTAAAAATATAAAACCCGATTGATTTACTCAAACGGGTTTAAAATATATGTTGTTTTTATTCAATACATTTTCAGTTCGCTTGAGTGCAACTATGAAAATGGCGATGATGTAATTGAATAAAACTCATTGTTGTTTTTTATATTCTACAAATATTTCAAATAATTTTTTAATTATCCTAATTATTTTTAATCTTTTAACTTATTCATTTCCAAATGTTCACTTTCGGCATGTTTATAACCGTATTTCCACCATTTTGCCATTAACTTCTTATTAAATATCAAAGAATTAGTTGTGAGTACAGTTGGCGTATAATATAAATTCAACTTAACATTACTATGCTTTGCTTGTAATTTTCCAATGGTAACATTATGCCTTTCAACATGGTCCAACATGAATTCAAAAACATTACTCAATAATGAAAAAGGGTTTTTAGAAGGCATCCTATTGAGTTGTGTTACTTCAGTCTCTAAAATAATGGCATCAACTTCAGTGGCTCCTCTGAGAATTGCTTCTCGAATTGGAACTAAACATCCAAATCCGCCATCAGCATACTCATAACCATCCTTCTGTAATAAACTCATGAAAGGCACATAATTACATGAACCCCAAATCCAGTCGCAAAAATCTAAATAACTATGCTCTTTAATTGATTTATATTCTACCTGATTTGTTGTTAAATTTGAAACAGTAACAACAACATCTTTATTAGATACTCGAACTTTATTATAATAATTTTCGGGAATTTTATTCTTAATAAATCTTCTTAAATTTTTACTTTCACCAAAGGTTTTACGACCGTTAAAAAAATTCCAAAATGTATTTAAATGATTTACACTAACCACTTTCTCACCGTGAACAGTTTTAACTATAAAAGGATTATTGCTAAAAATTCTACGTTGATTGACAGATGTATACAATGTTTTTAATTCAGTTAATCTGCCCAATGCCAAATGAGTAATTAATAAGCTACCCGTAGAAGTGCCTACAAAAATATCATAATCATTTTTTTTCTCTTCAATCAAGTACTGAGCAACTCCTCCTGCAAATGCTCCCTTACTACCACCACCTGAAATAACCAATGCTCTCATTAAATTTTATATATATTTAAGATTTAACTCCTTTTTTATTAAAAAAAATTACTTTTGATAAAATTAAAACTTTTGTAATGAATCTGAAACTTATTATTGTCATATTTTTTTGCACTTTCACCGGTTTTTCGCAACAAAGGGATTTAGATAGTATAACAATTGAAGAGATTAAAATTGACAGTGCCAGTATTCGATCTATTCAAGTGTTAAAAGATTCAAGTATGATCTTTGCTTCTTCTAATGGAATAATTGGTTCAGTAAATTTAAATGACAATGAAATTAAAATTAAAAAAATAGTTTATGATTCAATAATTCCTCATTTCAGATCTATTGCAAATAACGAAAATAGTATATATGCTTTAAGTGTTGAAAATCCTGCTTTACTTTACAAATATTATAATGATAATTTAAGCATTGTTTATAAGGAGGAACATCCGAAAGTTTTTTACGATGCTATGGCATTTTTTGATAACCAAAATGGAATAGCCATGGGCGATCCTACCGAAGATTGTTTATCAATCATTGTCACCCGTGATGGAGGAAATTCTTGGAAAAAATTACCTTGTCAAGTTTTACCAAAAACTGAAGTTGGTGAAGCTGCATTTGCTGCAAGTAATGGAAATATAGCAATATACGGAACAAATGCCTGGTTGGTTAGTGGCGGTAAAAGAGCCAGAGTTTTTCATACTCCTGATTTGGGATATACATGGAAAGTATACGACACTCCAATCGTGCAAGGTGGTCAAATGACAGGAATCTTTAGTGTTGACTTTTATGATTCAAAAAACGGAATTATATTTGGAGGCGATTGGGGTGACAAGAATAATAACAGATCTAATAAAGCCATCACTCATGATGGTGGTAAAACATGGCAATTGATAGCTGATGGTAAAGGCCCGGGTTACAAAAGCAGTGTGCAATATGTCCCTGATACTAATGGGAAAGAAATTTTTGCAGTCGGATCTACAGGGATATCATTTTCTAATAACGGTGGACATACTTGGAAAAAAGTAAGTAATGAGGCGTATTATACAATAAGGTTTGTTAATAAGAATATTGCGTGGCTCGCCGGTCATAATAAGATTGGCAAAATGGTGTTAAATTTAGAATAAAGAAAATAGACTTGATATAAAACTTAATATGAGAAAAATTATTTACGTATTGCTTATTGTCAGCTTTATTAGCTGTCAAAAAAATGATTTAAAATCGGAATTTAATTGTAAATCTTCAAACTCTGTTACTGATACAAAAGAGGTAAGAGATATTTTGAAAAAATTTAAAATAAAATTTCCAAGTAGTTGGAAAACACAGTTGTATTATGATGAATTTCAATCAGAAATTTACAGTGCAGATACAACAAAAAGCTTAACAGAAACCTATATTTTAGATGTTTCTTGGCATCAAGGTGAACTAAATTTAGATAAGTCGTTTGACCAAAACGTAAAGGATACTTTGGCTATTAAGGAAAAATTAAGTCCTGTGAAAACCAAATTTATAAAGTTTAAAGAAAAACCTTCTTACTTTAACTTATCAAAGGGTAAAAACGGGAATCATACCTATCATTTTTTACAAGTTTATGTGAAAACAGAAGTCGACGAATATTTTACGTTTACTACGAAAGTATATGGAGATGAAAATGTTGATGCTCGCCTTTGTGAAGCGATACAGATATCAGATGAAATTGTATTTATTCAATAAATATATAGTATGCAATTAGGAAAAACAAATCAGCTTAAAGTTTCAGAGTTAACAGCATTAGGCTATTTATTGGAAGATGAGGATAGTAAAGACATTTTATTACCTACTAGTGACGTTTCGAATAAACTGAAAGTTGCCGATACGATTGAAGTATTTGTTTATAAAGATAGTAATGATCGCCTTATGGCAACAACTCTTAAACCAACTGTTCAATTAGAACAATTCGCATATTTACAAGTAAAAGATGTAAACAAAAATGGAGCTTTTATGGACTGGGGTATTTCTAAGGATTTATTAGTGCCTTATGCAGAACAGACCGTAAAGATGCATATCGGAGAATGGCATCTGGTTTTTATGCTATTAGATGAAGAAACCAATAGACTAATAGGATCCTGTAAAGAAAATGAATTTGTGTTTTTTGATGAGATCGATGTAAAGGAAGGTGATGAAGTAGATCTATTGCTTTATAGTAAGACGGACTTAGGTTTTAATGCTATTGTAAATAATTTATATAAGGGATTAATCTTTAATTCAAATATTTATAAAGATATTAAAAGTGGTGATCAGCTCAAAGGATATGTTAAACTGGTGCGTGAAGATGGTAAAATTGATTTATTATTAGAACCATTGGGTTATAAAAAAAGTATTGATACCACTACAGAAATCATGCTCCAAAAGTTAAAGGAAAATGATGGTTGTATCTTTTTAACTGATAAAAGTGCTCCTGAAGAAATAAAAGAACAATTAGGTTTGAGTAAAAAGGCTTTTAAACGTGGTGTAGGAAGCTTATATAAACAAAAGAAGGTTACAATTTTAGAGGATTGTATTAAATTAGTATAGTATTTCGACATGACTCCGAGAATTGTTATAATTGATGAAAAGAAGTTTATTGGTAAAAAACTCACTATGTCTTTAGCCAATAATAAAACATTCGAATTATTTAGCAATTTTATGCCAAGGAGAAAAGAAATAATAAATCCCCTAAGTGCTGATGTTTTTGACTTACAGGTTTATCCAACGGGTTATTTTACACAATTTAACCCTTCAACTAATTTCACGAAATGGGCATTGCTAGAGGTGTCAGTCGCTGTTGATATTCCGAATGAAATGGAATCTTTTATTTTACCAAGCGGACTGTACGCTGTTTTCGATTATAAAGGATTGAGTGCAGATAAACGTATTTACAACTATATTTTTGAAACTTGGGTACCAAATTCAAATTACTTAATTGATGATAGACCACATTTTGATATTTTAGGTGAAAAATATAAGAATAACGACCCCTATTCAGAATCAGAAATATGGATTCCAGTAAAACATAAACCATAACATATTACTTATCCTTATTTTCATTGCGAATTTTATACCGATTCCTTACTTTTGAACAAAACTATTTTTATGCAACATATAACAGACCGATTTATAAAATATATTACAATTGATACGCAATCAGATCCAAACAACCCTGCTTTCCCAAGCACAGAAAAACAATGGGATTTGGCCAAAATTTTAGTAGAAGATCTAAAAGAAATTGGTATGCAAGATGTTTCAATAGATGACAATTGCTATATCATGGCAACACTACCGAGCAATGTTGATCACAAAGTACCTACTATTGGATTTATTTCTCACATTGATACGAGTCCTGATTATTCGGGCACTAATGTAAATCCGCAAATTCATACCAATTATGATGGAAAAGATATCGTTTTAAATGAAGCAGAGAATATTGTGTTGTCTCCTGATTATTTTGAAGATCTTTTACTCTATAAAGGGCAAACCTTGATCACTACCGATGGTAATACCTTACTTGGCGCTGATGATAAAGCCGGTATCACAGAGATAATGACAGCGATGGAATATTTAATTCAACATCCTGAAATAAAACATGGCGAGGTTAAAGTTGCTTTTACGCCTGATGAAGAAGTTGGAAAAGGAGCCCATCTATTTGATGTTGAAAAATTTGGTGCTGATTGGGCATATACAATGGATGGCAGTCAAATTGGCGAATTAGAATACGAAAATTTTAATGCTGCAGGTGCTAAAGTTACTATTAATGGAAAAATAGTGCATCCCGGTTATGCAAAAGGGAAGATGATAAATTCAATGCTCATTGCTAATGAATTTATAGCAGCATTACCTAACAATGAAATTCCGCAAGAAACTGAAGGTTACGAAGGGTTTTATCATTTATATGGAATGAAAGGAGAAGTTGAGAAAACAGAGTTACAATATATCATTCGTGATCATGACATGAACTTATTTGAACAGCGTAAAGTTGATTTTCAAAAAGCTGCGGATGCTATTAATAAGAAGTTAGGTAACGATTTAATTGTTGTTGAGATCAAAGACCAATATTATAACATGCGCGAAAAGGTTGAACCTGTAATGCATATTGTTGATATTGCCGAAGACGCTATGAAAGATCTAGGTATCAAACCATTAATTAAAGCTATTAGAGGTGGAACAGATGGTTCTCAATTATCCTATAAAGGATTACCTTGCCCTAATATCTTTGCTGGCGGACATAATTTTCATGGGCGCTATGAGTATGTGCCTGTAGAATCTATGGAAAAAGCTGTCGAAGTCATTGTCAAAATTGCTGAAAAGACTGCTTTAAAGTTTCGGTAAAAGAATAAGCTAGTTTGAGTGCAATGCCAAAGATGGAATGTAGCGAGATGTTTTATTAAATTACTCATATGAAAATTTACTATGTTTATATCTTATATTGCTCTGATAAAACATACTATACCGGTATTACATCAAATTTAACTCAAAGATTTGTATACCATCAAAGAGGGAAACATAAGAATAGCTATACACATTCTAGAAGACCTCTTAAACTTGTATTTTTTTGTGAATTTACAGATGTCAACATAGCTATATTATCAGAAAAACAAATTAAGAAATGGTCAAGAGTTAAAAAAGAGGCTTTGATAAATAATCAATACGAAAAACTACCTAATCTTGCTAAAAAGAAATTTAGATAATGTATGTTCTCGAAACACCTCCTTATAGTCGGCACTCGAACTGACATTGAAGTTAACTTGTCACTTCGAGTGATTTTTCGAAATGCAATGTAGAAAAATAGTATCGAGAAGTATTTTCAATTGAAAAGACAAATACCATACTTCTAAAATCGTATAACTGAAAGTAACTATTCGTTGCATCAAAACAATTTATCACAAATCTCATCATTTTGTGATTATTTTATACAAAGCTTTTCAAATTAAAATGGGTTACCTATTTTTACCGCTTATAATTTCATCAAATGAATAGAGAACTTTTATTATCATTAGTTAAAAAATATGACAGTCCATTATACGTGTATGATGCTGATAAAATTGAAGCACAGTATAAACGTATGACAGACGCTTTTTCTGGTGTAAAAAATCTGAAATTAAATTATGCCGTAAAAGCATTGTCTAATGTCAATATTTTAAAATTGCTCAACACTTTAAATTCAGGATTGGATACCGTTTCTGTTCAAGAGGTTCAATTAGGGTTAAAAGCAGGGTTTGATCCTCAGAATATAATTTTTACACCTAATGGAGTTTCGCTCGAAGAAATAGAACAGGCTATGGAACTAGGTGTTCAAATTAACATTGACAACCTATCTATCCTAGAGCAATTCGGACAAAAATATCCTAAAGTTCCTGTTTGTGTTCGGATGAATCCACATATAATGGCAGGTGGTCATAGTAAAATATCTGTTGGCCATATAGATTCAAAATTCGGAATTTCTATTCATCAATTGCCACATATTCATCGTGTAGTTGAAAATACTGGAATGTTAATTACAGGAATTCATATGCATACAGGTTCTGATATTTATGATGTGGATGCTTTTTTACGAGCTACAGAAATTCTTTTTGATGCTGGCGCAACGTTAAAAAACCTAGAGTCAATTGATTTTGGTAGCGGATTTAAAGTCCCTTACAAAGAAGGAGATATTCAAACCGACATTGAAGAATTAGGAGTAAAACTTACAAAACGATTTAATAAATTCTGTAAAGATTTTGGTAAAGACCTTACGTTAATGTTTGAACCAGGGAAATTTTTAGTGAGTGAAGCTGGAAAATTTTTGGTACATGTAAATGTGGTGAAACAAACAACTTCTACTGTTTTTGCGAGTGTTGATAGCGGTATGAATCATTTCATACGGCCTATGTTCTATGACTCTTATCACCATATCGAAAACATCTCAAATCCAAAAGGTAAAGAACGTTTTTATACAGTTGTAGGGTACATTTGTGAAACAGATACATTTGGAGCAAACAGAAGAATTAGTGAAATTAAAGAAGGAGACGTTTTATCTTTTAATAATGCCGGCGCCTATTGTTTTTCAATGGCATCTAACTATAATTCACGTTACAGACCAGCTGAAGTCTTGGTTAAAAACGGAAAAGATTATTTGATCAGACAAAGAGAAACTATTGAAGATTTGTTGAAGGGACAGGATTTGGTTGAGTTTTAAGTAGAGATTCCTAATTCGGAAAAGTATTTGATTTTTAGTAATCATTCAGTAAACTAATCACTAAACTTTTTGTTAAAGGTTTTCCGTTTGATTTTTCACGAATCTTATCAAAACTAAATCTAAAATCACAGCCCTCTTTATATGCACTACACCCATAAGCAGTACTACCTTTAATAACTGTACCTTTCTTACACTTAGGACATGGTATTGTATCTTTTTTATTAGTACTTTTTATATCAGAATCCTTTTCCTTTAAAACCAAATTAAATGTATCATCAAATGTAAGAACACCTTCCTTTTTACCATTATCAGTTACAAAGCCCTTTAGATTTACAGTTGATCCTTTTTGGAGTAAGCGAATATATTGATTTTCTGAAACCTTTTTTTCTTTAAAAATAAAAGGCAATTTGAACGTGCAGTTTTCTTTATAAAGGCTACAACCATAAGCAGTTTTCCCTTTTAAAATTTGCCCTTTTTTACATTGTGGACAAGTATATCCTACAATTCCTTTTTTTATAGATTTTTCTACTGATTTCACATTGCTTTTTATCGAAGAATGAGAAATTTTAGCTATGGCTTTTTCACTTCTTACCTCATACACCAACCGATCTACCATGCGTTTCATATCATTTATGAATGTACCCGCTTTATAGGTTCCTTTTTCAATTTCTTTAAGTTTTTTCTCCCATTGCCCAGTTAATTCAGCAGATTTTAAAAGATTGTTCTGTATGGTATCTATTAATTGAATTCCCGTAAGTGTAGGAATTAGTAATTTCTTTTTTCGTTCAACATATTTACGCTTAAACAAGGTTTCAATAATGCTAGCACGCGTTGATGGTCTGCCAATCCCATTTTCTTTCATCAATTCTCTCATTTCATCATCATCAACTTGTCTTCCTGCTGTTTCCATTGCTCTTAACAATGTTGCCTCTGTGTAATATCGTGGTGGTTTTGTTTCTTTTTCTAAAAAAGAAGGTTCATGTGGTCCTGATTCCCCTTTACTAAAATTAGGTAAGATATCTGAAGTTGATTCTTCTTTTGCATCCTTACTTTCAAATACCAATCGCCATCCTTTTTTAAGAATTTCTTTTCCTGTTGCTTTAAAAACAATTTTAGCTGCTTCTCCAGTAACTGAAGTTCTCGAAATGTCGCAATCATCATAAAAGACGGCTATAAAACGTTTGGTAATGATATCATATACTTGTTGCTGATTGTATTGTAAATTAGACTCGACTCCTGTCGGAATTATGGCATGATGATCCGTAATTTTTTTATCATTAAAAACGCGAGAAGATTTCTTTATTTTTTTACCTAATAATACTTGAGTCAAGGTATTATACTTGGTTAGTTTTTTAAGAATCCCTTCAACTTTCGGATATACATCATTAGGTAAAAAAGTAGTATCAACTCTAGGATAAGTTACCAATTTCTGTTCATAGAGTTTTTGAACCATTTTTAAGGTTTCATCAGCTGTAAAACCAAATTTCGTATTACAATAAACTTGTAAACCTGTTAAATCAAATAGTTTCGGAGCATACTCTTTACCTTTCTTTTTAACAACCTCAGTAATTTTAAAATCACTTTCCTTTACGTTATTTGCTAAAAGCTCACCGTCTTCCTTTTTTAAGAATCTTCCATCTTCATAGCCAAATAGAGTATTTCTATATGTAGTTTGTAACTCCCAATACGCTTGAGGTTTAAAATTTTGAATTTCTTTAAACCGATCTACAAGCATTGCTAATGTAGGTGTTTGTACTCTTCCTACAGATAATACTTGTTTATAACCTCCGTGTTTGACCGTATATAAGCGAGTTGCATTTAATCCTAATAACCAATCACAAATAGCTCGAGAATATCCTGCATAATATAAATTATCATATTTTACAGAAGGTTTTAAATTATGAAAGCCATCTTTTATCGCTTCTGTAGTTAAGGAAGAAATCCATAAGCGTTGGACCTCACCGGTATACTTTGCCTGATTGATCACCCAGCGCTGAATCAATTCTCCCTCTTGTCCTGCATCACCACAATTAATTACCGTAGTTGCTTTGTCTAGCAAGTTTTTAATAATAGTAAATTGCTTTTGGACGCCTTGATTTGAAGTTACCTTAGTATCAAATTTTTCTGGTAACATAGGTAAATTATTTAAATCCCAACTTTTCCAATACGGTTTATAATCTTTAGGTTCAAAAAGTGTACAGAGATGACCAAAGGTATAGGTAACGGCATAACCATTTCCTTCATAAAAACCATCATGTTTGGTTTTAGCACCTAAAACAGTTGCAATTTCTCTAGCTACACTTGGCTTTTCGGCAATACAAACTTTCATTTATTATGGAGATAATTTTAATCTAACTTAGGCAATTTGAAACCGTCTAAAACACTTGGCAATTGCATCATTTTTTCTATTGCTTCTGATTTTCTAGGTGCTCTGGCTGATAAATTTATGGGGCCTTCATCCGTAATTAAAATATCATCTTCAATCCGAACTGCAATTCCCCACCATTTCTTATCACAAGGACTATCTTTAGGAATATAGATTCCGGGTTCAACAGTAATTACCATATTTGCCTTAAAAGGACCATAAGAACCAGCGTCGTGTACATCCAAACCAATATAATGGGAAGAACCATGAGGATAAAAATTGTGCTTTTCATCAATTGATTTAATAATACCTAATTGAACTAATCCTTTATTTACAACGGCCCGTGTTGCTTCATTAGGCGCATTAAAATGATTCCCTACTTTAGCTTCGGCAATGCCTGCTTCTTGTGCATCGTACACCAAATCATAAATAGCTTTTTGTTCAGTAGAAAATTTTCCATTTGCAGGTATAGTACGTGTAACGTCTGCTGTATAACCATGGTATTCAGCACCAAGATCCATTAAAACTAATTCATTACCAACTTTCGTTTTATTGTTTTCAACATAGTGCAATACACATCCGTTATTACCAGCGCCAACTATTGATGGATAGCCTTCATACTCGGCACCATACTTTTTATATACAAATTCATGTACACCTTGAATTTCAGTCTCTGACATATTGGTGTGCATGGCTTTCATAATTTCAATTTGTCCAATAGCCGAAATATCAATAGCTTTTTTTAATAGCTTCATTTCTTCGGATGATTTTATTTCTCGTAAATCCCCCATTAATCTATGCAAACTATGCACATCAATATTCGTTTTTGGTTTTGCTTCTAATTGCAAACTTATTTTCTGTTTAAACTCTTTACGTAAATCATCTGTTGTTGCATTTTGATAACCTGTCAATAATTTGTCCTTTTTTAATTCAGGGTAATATTGAAGATAGTTTTCCATTCTTTTAATAACATTAGCACTATTTTCAATTTTAGTTGACTCAATGAGTTGATAAAATCTATCTTTTGTAGGATCTGGAAGTAAATTTCTATCAAAAGAAATTTTTTTTTTGAATTGTTCGGTCAAATCATAAATATCAGAATCATTACGTTTAGAATCTCTATAATCATCTTTAAAATCTACAATGAAAACTTTTTCAAAACTTTTAAAATCTATATTCAAATCTTTAAAATCTTCACCATTATAAACAGTAGTAAATCCTAACTTTTCTTTAACCCCTTCAATACCTAATCGTTTACCTGTCCATTGTTCTGCTCGCGGATTCCTTTTTTGAACATATATAATTTCTTCGTTTGCAATTTGATCTTCAGAAAAAAGTATTAATACGGCATGCGGCTCTTTATAACCAGTTAAGTAATAAAAATTCGGATCTTGATGATATACATATTCAACATCATTTGCTCTATTACGAACAGGATTTGCAAAAAATACGGCAATACTATTCTTTGGTAATTTTTTTCGTAGTGCCTCTCTCCTATTTTTATGAAATTCTTTAGATAAAAAATCTTGAGGACCATCATTTTCTTGACTATAATGAAGCTGTAAGCCTACAATAATCAATATGAAAGAAAGTATGTGTTTTAACATTATGAGGATTTAAGAAACAAAGTCAAAAATACAATTATATTCTTTATGAAATTAACATGTGTTTATTAAATATATGTGAATATTTAGAACTAGAAATGTATATTTTCATAAAAAGATAACGAACACCTTGCTATTTTAATTATAACTACTACATTTGATACATGCAAGCTAACAAAAACATAACGATTTCTTATTTGCGCTCAATTTCTATTGACGTAGTTATGATTATTAGCTCAACTACTTATACCCTTAGGGGTTAAATCTATCCATATTACTCATTAGTCTTTCTCTATTTTTCAATAGAAACAAGTTTTATTTACCATTTCAATTCATATTTAAAATGAAAGTTTTAAAATTCGGCGGAACATCAGTAGGATCTTCTAAAAACATCAAGAAAATAATTGATATTATTTCAAAAAATGATCAACAAAGCACTCAGTTTATTGTAGTATCTGCATTTTCAAAAATTACCAATTTATTAGTAGAAGCAGCTCAATTAGCCTCGATCAAAAAATCATCTTATATTTCTGTTTTAGAAGATATTAAGTCTATTCACTTGACAATAATATCTGAACTATTTCCTACACAAAACCAACTACCACTCATCAAATATGTTGAAGAAAAGCTTGAAGAACTAAAGCAAGTATTAAATAGTATTTCTTTGATCAGTGAGTTATCGTCAAAAAGTGAAGCTAGTATAGTGAGTTATGGCGAATTATTATCGTCATATATCATTACACTTGCGTTACAATTATATAAAGTTGATGTTATTCGAAAAGATGCACGTGAGCTCATTATTACCAACACAACATATACCAATGGAGCTGTGAATTTTGATATTACAAATAAAAATATAACCTCTTTTATTAATAGTAATAAAGTAAGTGTTGTTGTTATACCAGGATTTATAGCTGCAACAGATAACGGAGATACAACTATATTAGGTCGAGGTGGTTCTGATTTTACAGCAGCGATTATCGCAGCAGCCGTAGATGCCTCAATTCTTGAAATTTGGACTGATGTTAGTGGTATGTTTACTGCAAATCCTAAATTGGTAAAACAAGCTATGCCAATTGAACATATTTCATATGAAGAAGCAATGGAATTATCTCATTTTGGTGCAAAAGTTATTTATCCACCCACGATACATCCTGTACTTCAGAAAGAAATTCCGATATTGATCAAGAATACCCAATTACCTCACGAAAAAGGAACCTTGATAACTAAGAAAAGTAATGGAAAAACGGCTCCTGTAAAAGGAATCACACATATAGAAAATGTTACACTCATCACATTAGAAGGATCTGGTATGGTAGGCATTCCTGGGTTTTCGAAACGATTATTCGAAACTTTATCCTTAGAAAAAATCAATGTAAAGCTGATTACTCAAGCCTCTTCTGAACATTCAATTTGCATAGGTATTGACGATATTAATGCCGATAAAGCCAAGACCGCCATTGATGCTACTTTTGAACTAGAAATTTTAAGAAAAAAAATAAAACCATTGGTTGTCGAAAAGCATCTGGCAATTATTGCAATTGTTGGTGATAATATGAAAAGCCATCAAGGTATTAGTGGAAAAATGTTCAGTACTTTAGGCAATAATAATGTGAATATTAGAGCTATAGCACAAGGAGCGTCAGAGAAAAATATCTCTGCAGTCATTACCGCTAAAGACATTAAAAAGGCATTGAATAGTTTGCACGAAAGTTTTTTTGAAGATGTTTATAAACAATTAAACGTGTTCATTACCGGAGTCGGAAATGTTGGTGAAAAATTAATTGAACAAATACAACAACAACAGTCGTATTTGTTAGATAAATTAAAGATTGATCTTAGAGTTATTGGTTTGTCAAATTCTAGAAAAATGATATTCGATACCAATGGATTCTTATTGAATTCTTGGAAAGAGAAACTAAATAAAAGCACCCAGACCGCTTCTTTAAATGAGTTTTTAGAAACTATAAAATCTTTAAATCTAAGAAACAGTATTTTCGTTGATATTACGGCAAATGATGAAGTTGCAGATAAGTATAGTGACTATTTTAAAAATAGTATTGCAATAGTGGCATGTAATAAAATAGCTTGTTCATCTGATTATGAAAAATATAAGCAATTAAAAGATTTATCTTTAGAATACAATTCTCCATTTTTATTTGAAACGAATGTTGGTGCGGGTTTACCTGTAATTAACACATTAAATAACTTAATTGCTTCGGGTGATGAAGTGCTCACAATTCAGGCGGTACTTTCTGGTAGTTTGAATTTTATTTTTAATAACTTTACTTCAGAAACTAATTTCTACGATATCGTAAAACAAGCCCAAAAAGAAGGCTATACAGAACCTGACCCTAGAATTGATTTAAGTGGTGTAGATGTTGCTAGAAAAATATTAATTTTAGCAAGAGAAAGCGGAATAGAATTAAATCTTGAGGATATTAAAAATGATTCGTTTTTAACTCAAAAGAATAATGAAGCTGATACTGTTGATGATTTTTATGATTCACTTTTAACGGATGCTGAACATTTTAATAATTTGTTAGCTTCCGCGGATATAAATAAGTGTCAATTAAAATATGTAGCTGAGTTAAGCAATGGCAAAGCTAAGGTAGGACTCAAAGAAATACAGGAAGGTCATCCATTTTATAACTTAAAAGGAAAAGATAATATTGTCATGTTTTACACCAAGCGCTATCCTGAACAACCAATGATCATAAAAGGAGCCGGAGCCGGTGCAGATGTTACTGCTTCCGGACTTTTCGCAGATATTATAAAAATTGCAAGTAATTAAATATGAACGAAATTAAAATATTCTCTCCTGCAACTGTCGCTAACGTCTCCTGTGGATTTGACATTTTAGGCTTTGCTTTAAATTCGGTTGGTGATGAAATGTTCCTCAAAAAAACAGATAATGAAGGTGTTACAATAAGTCTTATTGAAGGGGCCGATTTGAGTTATGAGATAAAAAAAAATGCAGCTAGTGTTGTTGTATTAGCAATGTTAAATAAAACCAATGCTAATTTCGGTGTTGATATACAGCTATTTAAAAAAGTAAAACCTGGTAGTGGTCTCGGTAGCAGTGCTTCTAGTGCTGCAGGTGCAGCTTTTGCAGTAAACCAATTGTTAGGCAAACCATTTTCTAATTTAGAATTAACTGAATTTGCTAGAATCGGTGAAAAGGTTGCTTGTGGTTCACCAATTGCTGATAATGTAGCCGCTGTGATTCATGGCGGATTTATCTTAGTAAAAAGCTATAAACCCTTAGAAATAATAAAATTACCTGTACCTAAAGAATTATGGGTAACCGTTATTCATCCACAAATAGAAGTAAAAACTGAAGATGCGCGCAATGTTCTGAAACCAACTTTTCCTATAGATGATGCTATTACACAGAGTGCTAATTTGGCTGGTTTAGTTAGCGGACTTTATACAGATGATTATCAATTGATTAGTAGGTCTTTAATTGATGTTATTGCCGAACCGTATCGTAAAAATTTAATTCCACTTTTTGATGAAGTTAAAGTTGCAGGATTACTGAGCGGAGCTTTAGGAGTTGGTATTTCGGGATCAGGGCCTTCTATTTTTGCACTGTGTAAAGGTGAGAATATTGCTAAAAAAGTGGAGGAAGGAATGAAAAAAGTATATAAAAATTCAACCGTAGATTTTAATGTATATACTTCTGCAATTAACAAACGAGGAGTTGAAATCTTAAGTAGTAAATAAATTAAAAGAAGTATTCAGTTGGCAGTTGCAGTATGCAGGTTTGCTTGAGGCTTTAAGAAATATCATTATATGCAATATTATAGTTTACATAAAAAAGCACCAAGCGTCAGCTTTAAAGATGCAGTTATCAAAGGATTAGCACCAGACAAAGGCTTGTATTTCCCTGAGTCAATCACACGATTGAGCAATGATTTTATTAACAATATTACTGAATATGCAAATCAGGAAATTGGATATGAAGTAATCAAGCAATTTATTGGTAATGAGATTCCTGAAGATGAATTAAAAAAAATTATTGCTGAAACATTGACTTTTGATTTTCCCCTAATAGGTATAGAAAATAATATCAAAACCTTAGAGCTGTTTCACGGACCAACGATGGCATTTAAAGATGTAGGTGCACGTTTTATGGCCCGTTGCTTGGGATATTTAAATGCTGATCCCGATAACGATAAAGAAGTAACCGTTTTGGTAGCGACTTCAGGTGATACTGGGGGTGCGGTAGCAAGTGGATTTTTGGGAGTAAAAAACGTAAATGTTGTTATTTTATATCCGAGTAAAAAAGTGAGTGATGTGCAAGAAAAACAACTAACAACCTTGGGGAAAAACATCAAGGCACTTGAAGTTGAAGGAACCTTTGATGATTGTCAAGCAATGGTTAAAAAAGCCTTTTTAGATGAATCGATTACTTCTATAAAACAATTAACATCTGCAAATTCAATTAATGTGGCGCGTTGGTTACCACAGATGTTTTATTTTTTCTTAGCCTATAAACAATTAAAGAATAAGGATAAAAAGTTTGTATTTTCAGTACCAAGTGGAAATTATGGAAATATTTGCGCTGGAATGATGGCTAAAAAATTGGGTTTACCTATTCATGGGTTTATAGCTTCGACAAATGTTAATGATATTGTTCCAAAATTTTTGCAAACCGGAGAATATAAACCACAACCATCGAAACAGACAATTTCAAACGCTATGGATGTTGGAGACCCTAGTAATTTTATTCGTATTCAAGAGATTTATAATAATGATTTTGAATCATTAAAAAATGACCTTCACTCCTATTCTTTTACAGATGATGAAACACGTGAAGCGATGTCACATCTCTATAAAAAATGTAATTATATAGCTGATCCACATGGAGCTGTAGGATATTTAGGATGTAGACAATACCAAAAGAAAAACCATAACACACTTTGCATATTTCTTGAGACAGCGCATCCTGTAAAATTCTTAGATGTGGTAGAACCTGTTATCGAAAAAAGTATTGATTTTCCACCTCAAATTCAAGCAGTAATGGGTAAAACTAAAGAAGCAACTTTTATCAGCTCATACGCTGAATTAAAATCTTTTTTACTCCGGAAAACATCTAATGATTAATTTAGTAAATTAAAGTGTGCGAAAAACATCAGTACAAGGCTGAAGGAAAAATATTCCGCAAATATAGCTGTAGCTATAATGAGGAAAGATTTTTTCTTAAAACGGAGTAATGGTGCTTTACAGCTACTTGCAATAAAAATTAATTATTGGAGGTTTTTCGTAACAATTAATCTGTAAATTTGTTAAATAATTTATCAGTCATATTTCTTAGCTAAATTTAAAATAGGCTTTGGATTATAATCAATACTTTAATCTTTCAATCATAAAAATGAAAAATACAGCCTTAACTCACATACATGAAGCTCTTGGAGCAAAAATAGTTCCTTTTGCCGGATACAATATGCCTGTTCAATACGAAGGTATTAACATAGAGCATGAAACCGTTAGAAAAGGTGTTGGTGTTTTTGATGTTTCCCATATGGGAGAATTTCTTATTAATGGTCCAAATGCCTTAGCCTTGATACAAAAAGTATGTTCTAATGATGCGGCTAAACTCTTTGACGGAAAAGCACAATATAGTTGCTTACCAAATAATGAAGGTGGTATAGTTGACGATTTGATCATTTACAGATTGGATGAAGAAAAATATGTGCTGGTAGTAAATGCTTCAAACATTCAAAAGGATTGGGATTGGATCTCTTCTCATAATGATGTGGGTGCAGAAATGAAAAATTTATCTGAAGACTTTTCTCTATTGGCCATTCAAGGACCAAAAGCTGCTGAAGCTATGCAATCTTTGACTTCTGTCGATTTAGAAAACATGAAGTATTATACCTTTGAAGTTGCAGATTTTGCAGGTATAGATCATGTTATTATTTCGGCTACCGGATATACAGGTTCTGGTGGATTTGAAATCTATTGTAAAAATTCAGAAGTTGAACAAGTATGGAATAAAGTGATGGAAGCCGGGGCTGATTATGGTATTAAACCAATCGGATTGGCGGCACGTGATACCTTGCGACTAGAAATGGGGTTTTGTTTATACGGAAATGATATTAATGATACTACTTCACCAATTGAAGCCGGTTTGGGTTGGATTACGAAATTTACAAAAGAATTCACGAATTCTGAAGCTTTAAAAAAACAAAAAGAACAAGGAACAGAACGCAAATTAATTGCTTTTGCCTTAGATGAAAGAGGAATACCACGTCATGATTATGATATTGTTGATGGAAATGGCAAAAAAATTGGTATCGTTACTTCCGGGACTATGAGTCCGTCTTTAAAAATTGGTATCGGACTTGGTTATGCACCTACAATCTTTACAGAAGTTGGAAGTAAAATATATATTCAGATTCGAAAAAAAGCGGTTCCTGCAACAGTTGTAAAATTACCTTTTTATAAAGGGTAATATTCATTATATTAATAATCTTATAATAGATGTATAGTTACTAGTAGCTATATATCTACGTT
>Ga0209633_10000712_pt1 | contig 37650 bp, 29 predicted proteins | sample Cruoilmetagenom1_FD_187290 | JGI IMG/M metagenome (GOLD analysis project Ga0209633, IMG submission 187290) | Oil polluted marine microbial communities from Coal Oil Point, Santa Barbara, California, USA - Sample 1 (SPAdes) (version 2) | ecosystem: Environmental > Aquatic > Marine > Oil seeps ...
AAGTAAGTTATCTAATATTTCCGGCACAAAAAATATTAAAGATGATTGGGGCCCTAAGATAAAAAAGTTTATAGTGAATGTTGATCAAAACAATGCCCTAATAGCTGGAGTAACCAATCAAGATATTGCTACATCGCTCAAAACAGTGTTGAGTGGTATAAAAACCGGTGAATTCAGGGAAGACGATAAATCCGTTCCAATAATTATGAGAAGTGATGACAGCCAGGAACAAACTTTTGAAACTATCGAAACACTTAATATTTATTCTCAGAGTTCCGGTAAAAGCATTCCGTTTCTTCAAGTTGCGTCCTTGTCTACTGAGTGGCAATATGCCAAGGTAAAAAGAAAAGATTTAGTTCGGTCAATTAATATTTCTTCTGAGTTAAGTGAAGATGGGAATGCTTCCGAGGTAACAAGCGAAATTCTTCCTTGGCTTGAAGAACAAATAAAGATTTGGCCTCCGGATTATATTTATGAATTAGGTGGTGATGACAAGAATTCAAGCGAAAATATTGGCGCAGTAATTAGTTATATTCCTATTTCCGGCTTTATCATTTTAATGCTATTAATTATTCAGTTTAATTCATTTAGAAAAACCACTATTGTGCTAAGCACTATTCCTCTTGGAGTAATTGGAGTAGTAATAGGATTAATTGTTTTTCAATCACCATTTGGTTTTATGGCTTTTCTAGGTGTAATATCTCTAGCGGGAATTGTAATTAATAATGCAATAGTTTTGTTGGATAGAATCGATATTGAACTCAATGACAATAATAAAGTAGCAGCTGATGCAGTAATTGCTGCATGTGTTCAGAGATTCAGGCCAATTCTTTTGACGACATTTACAACTACATTTGGTCTAATTCCACTGTATCTGGGTGGTGGGCCTACTTGGGAACCAATGGCAGTAGCAATTATGGTTGGTTTGCTTTTTGCAACAGTTATAACGTTAGTGTTTGTACCATCTTTCTATAGCTGGCTGTACAAAGTAGAATATTAAAATTAAAAAGCTTTATTGGAAAAATATCTAAAAGAGTCATTACTTTTCTTGTGATGAACTGTTAACGATAAATAATATCTTATTTCAGAAGAAATAAGTACTTCGAAAATATTTTGAATGAGAAACAATAGACAAATATTAATTTTTCAAATTATTAGCTGGGTAATAGCATATATTTTTTTTGGTGTAATTACATTTTTGTATGATGAAGCTAGAATTGGATTAATAAATGAACAGTTTAGGGGTGATTTATTCTTCACCTTAAGACTTAATATTATTGTTGGAATATTGGTAGGTCTGGCCTTGGGGTCTATTGATATTTTTCTAAAAAATATTTCAAATGAGAGGCGCTCTTTTAGATTTTACATAATAACCAAGAGCGTTTTATATACTATTGCGTTTATTGTAATTTTAAATGTTATTGTATTGGGGGCAGCATCAAATTATTTAGAGCAAGTGTTGAAACTTTCTCTTGGGGTAAAAGAATCAAAAATAATTCGTAATATAATTTTTATTTTAACTCTCTATTCAATATTAGTAAGTATCCTAATTAGTTTCCTTGCAGAAGTCAATAAAAAATTTGGCCCGGGTATATTACTTCGTTTATTTTTAGGAAAATATCATAGTCCAAAAGTTGAAGAAAGGATATTTATGTTTCTCGATCTAAAATCTTCCACAGTATATGCAGAAAAATTAGGGCATATCAAATACAGCCAGCTAATTCAAGATTGTTTTAATGATCTTAATACATTAGTACTTAAATATAAAGCAGAAATTTATCAGTACGTTGGGGATGAAGCTGTCTTAACCTGGATAGTTGATAGAGGATTTGAACACATAAACTATCTTAGGTTTTATTTTGCATTTCAGAATAAAATAAATGGAAAGTCTAATTATTATAAGGAAAAATACGGACTTGTTCCGGAATTTAAAGCTGGCGTAAACGGTGGAAATATAACGGTAACGGAAGTAGGCGATATAAAAAGAGAAATTGCTTATCATGGCGATGTAATTAACACGGCAGCCAGAATTCAGGAGAAGTGTAACACATATAATCAAAAGCTACTTATCTCGGAATTTCTTGCAAATAAAACTGACTCTGATAAAGGATTTGCTGTTGAAGAGATTGGACAAGTTACTTTAAAAGGAAAAGAATTACCTGTAAAAATATTTAGTGTTGATTTACATACATAGCTATGCATGATATTTCTACCGGGAATGAAAAGCGCTTACTACTTCAAATAATTGCAGATTTTGGATTGGCCATTCTACGAATTAATAGTCGATTTCGTTCAGGGAAATAACTTTTGGGAGATGAGTTTATCAATAAGTAATAATTAAGATTTTTTTTGCTTATAGATAATTTTTTATAATAGGTGACCGCTATGAAAAGTCATCATTTCGTTTTTTCATTTTCTACATATTCATTACCTCATTTAGTTTTGCTCAAAGATTGACGGTAAATAAATCGATAATGAAGAATAAGCAGAATAGAAGATAAAATTATAAGTCCTAAACAATTAATTTTTGACCTTTGGTTTAAAATTATCTCCTTTTTTCTACAAAGATAATTTTGTTACCGAATTAGTTAACATCTACAATTGCGAGGTGTTTTTGCCCACCACTGTGAGATTTTGAAAGGTTTCCTAAATTCAAATAGTTATAAATTGTTTTCTGTTTTCTGATTATTCAAAAATAAATTCGTATTTTAAAGAAACAGTCTCAGTTTATGCCTTTTTCTTATAAGTTAATCTGATAATGGACAATATGAAACAATGGTTCCCGTCAGGCATTAGGATATTTTTTCTTTTATTAATGTTTTTTATTGTATTGTCTCTTGTTCCAATACTAATCATAGTTAATCAGTCAATCGACTCACTTGATTACACTGGTAAAATTTCTTCTGATGTAATCGAATCAACAGTTAACAAACAATCTATTGAACTATATAAAGTAAATGCCCAAAAGCTTGGAGAGAGAATATCCGACTTTTTGTATGCATGTGAAGGAAACCTGAACCAAATTTCGATGTTGCCTCGCACAGAGAAACGTTACTTAAGTTTTTCGCAAAACTTAAAAAGACGAATAAGCTTCACAAATGAAAAGAAACTTTTGTTTAAAGAGGTTGCATATATTGATAGGAACGGAAAAGAAAAGATTAAAGTTGTTGATGGAAAAATTATAAGAAATAATTTATTAAAAAATGTTAGTATCCCAAAAAATACAACATATAAAACTGAAAATTATTTCGATAAAACAAAATTAAGCGAAACTGGAATTTATATAAGTCATCTTACCGGCTGGTATGTTAGCAGGCCCGAACAATTAGAGCAAGGTAAATCATATAAAGGTTTAATAAGATTTTGCAAAAAAATAACTGATAGGAATGGAAAATTTGATGGAATTTGCATGATTGCATTAGATCATCAACATTTATTGGATTTTGTTGGTTTTAAAAGATTCGAAAAAAATTCTCTTGTAGAACAATATAAAACAGGAAGCTATACTTATATACTTGATGACGAGGGATGGATTATTGCCCATCAAAAATTATGGGATTTGAGAGGACTAAACAAAGATGGTAATCTTGTTGAACCTTTAACGGAAAAAACAGAGGACTGGAAATTTAATAGTGGAATCATACCTATTAATCTTTTTCATATGGATTGGCGGTTGAAGGATTATGAAACAAACGAACCCATGGGTTCAATAATAAATAGGGTGCAAAGGGGTGAAACGGTACTCACTACAATGAAGTCTATGGGTATTAAAGGTGAAACCGAAGGAATAATTAGAACAAGAGCCTATGCACCGATTTTCTATTCTACTTATCCTTACAATAAGCACGAAATATTTGGAGCAGTTGCCGTTGGAACTTCACTTAAGGAATTTAGAGATAGATCAACTGCACTGGTTGAAGAAATTCAAAAAATTGATGACGATTCGATTAAGTATATGCAATTACTAACAATTTTTATTTCGATATGTGTAGTGGTTGTTTCACTTTTAATTGCTAAATCTATTTCTAGCCCCTTAAAATTAATCAACAGATCCCTCTTAAAAATTGCAGAAGGCAATTTCTCCATTAGTAAAATTACAAGTCCAATTATAGAAATTAATAAATTATCTATGGGAGTAGCTAGTTTTTCAGATCAATTAAAAGCAAAGAATGAAAAAATAAATGAATATGTAAAAGATTTGGAGATTGTTAATAAGAATTTATCGGTAGCAAAAAAGGAACTTGCCGTATTCCTTCATCAGGATTACCAAATTGAATCAGATAACATTTTAGAAGAAAAAATTCATTATTATGAAAACAAGTACCCTGAATTCAAGAAAATAAGAAATAGCACGTGTATTGGAAATAGCCCGGAGTTTCTAAGAGTTCTTAGACAACTTGTTCCTCAAAGTCAAATGACTATTCCGACTTGGATATACGGAGAATCGGGAGTAGGAAAATCAGCCCTAGCAAATATAGTACATATGCTGAGTCCCCGTAAAGAAAAACCTTTTCATGTGTTTCCTGCATCGGAATTTGCAGCTACCGACCCGATGATTGTTTTGGGAAAACTATTTGGTTATGGTTCCGGACATGGAATTAATGGTATTGAAAAAAGCGGACAAACCGGGATAATAGAAAGCTGTAATGGCGGAACTTTATTAATTGATGATATAGATTCGCTGCCTATTGAGTCTCAAGCATATTTATTAAGGGTATTAGATGGACTTCCTTTTCATCCTGCTGCCGGTAAGTCTACCAATATAGAATCGGATGTAAGATTTTTGTTTGCCTCTCATATTGATCTGGAAAGAAAAGTAGCCGAGGGAATTTTTAGAAAGGACTTATTCAGAAGAATGGGAGCTAATTTCAATAAAATTGAAGTTCCACCGTTAAGGGTTAGAAGAACTGATATAATTGAACTAGCAGAATTTTTTATAAAATTATACTGTAAAAAAAATAATGTAAGCCTTAAGCTCTCTGAAAAAGCTGTAAAGCTTCTTTTATCTCATGATTATAAGGAGGGCAATATTGGGGAGTTAAAAGTTCTTATCGAATTCGCATGCGAGATGTCCAAAATGGAACAGGTTGATATCTTAACGGAAAAACATTTCCCTGCCTTGCAGTTAAGCAAAACAAAAGAAATATTGGATATTAATACAATCATTAAAAGTAATTTCTTTAATTCGAATGAATTAAAAAAATTGGAAGAACTAAGAAAGAACAGTTTCCGTATGAATATCACCGAAGAAAAACTTGGATATATGAAAAATTCAAAAACTTTGACTCATCATTTTAAAGGTATGTGTCTTAAAGGTTTAATAAAAACCAACTGGCAATTAGAAGATGCTGTAAAATTGATTACAGGTTCTGAAAATGATTTTCTAAATGATGTTGTTCGTAAAAAATATCAAGCATATATAATCAATATACTTCAAAAAATACGTATCAATAAAACAGATTCACTTTTTAATAATCTTCCAAAGGAATATCATTCTTACCTAAAAGATGCGATTAAACATTATCAAAACGAAAAATAATATCCAACATGTTTCCAACGCAATTCCCACGAATCCGTTGGAAAATAATTTTCTTTAACCATGTTTTAACTTCAGAAAGCTTAATTATCATCAATAATTGCAAATTTGTTCACTTGTAATTTATGGCATGTTTATTGGCATATCATCTATGTTTTACAACAGTATTATGATTTTTCAATAATTATAAGCTTCGTTATGATAAGATTTTTCATTTTTTCAATATTACTTAACTTGCCCTTACAAATATTTACTTTACAAACAGATATTTATTCGGGGCAGACCAAAGAAACAGAAAACACTATTATCTGGCAGGATAATTTTAATTCTCTAAATTTGGATGTTTGGGAGGTATATGATGAAGTAGTCGACGAAAAATCCAATTGGTATGTTGACAAAGGTTATTTAGTTCAGGATACTGATTCAGGCGATAAAAGTGACTTGCTTGGGACGAATATAATTAGTGGTAATCCAGAATGGGATAATTATATAATTCGTACAAATGTTATTTGTGCAGATGATGATTACATTGGTGTACTTTTCAGGTATAAAAATGAAAATAACTATTACAGATTTCTTTTATCAAGTGAAAGAAAAGAAATAAGAGTAGATAAAAAAGTTGAAGGGAATTTTTACAATCTTTCAACGTTTGCTGAAGAAGAATGGCAATATGTAAAATTTTCGATAACTATCTTTTTAAAAAATGAAAACATAAAAGTTTACCTTAACGATAGAAACTTTTTTGAAATAAATGATAATCAATTCTCTAAAGGAAAAATAGGTCTTACATCTATTTCTAACCTTGGATCATTTTTTGACGATATAACAATTTATTCAGATTATAAAATTGAACCGCAAGAGATAAAATACGAAATTACCCGCGGCCCCTATTTGCAAAATATTACATGCGATAAAGCTGTGATAATGTGGAATACTTCACTTTCTTCAAACTCGATCGTCGAATACGGTTTATCAAAAGAAGCAAAATGGTCTGTAGCTTCAAGTGACCCAGTTACAAAACATGAAATCAAATTAGAAAATTTAAATCCTGAAACGGATTATTATTATAGAGTAAAATCCGATTTACTAATTAGTGATTGGTTTTCACTTAAAACTGCGGCGAAAGAAAACTCTCCTTTTAGTTTTATTGCTTACGGCGATAACCAGATGAATTTTTTAAGGCACCGTGAAATAGTTGAACAAATTTCTAAACATGATTTTGATTTTATAATTCATTGTGGTGATGTAGTTCAGCGTGGACCCCGCGAAGATTGGGATGTGGAATTTTTTGATCCACTTAAAAATATTTTAACTAGCAAACCTATTTATGTTGCAATCGGTAATCATGAACAGAATTCGAAAAATTACTATGAAAACTTTTCTAACCCGAATGCAGAACACGAAAATTACTATTCATTAAAGTATGGCAATAGCTTTTTCGTATTTGTTGATAATCCTCGCGCTGGGTATCCCCAAAAAACACACTATACAGATTACACCATTGGAAGCGATCAATACAAATGGCTTAAGGCTGAGCTATCATCTGACGAAGCACAAAATTCCGAATGGCTTTTTGTTGTTAGCCATGTTCCAAGTTATGTTGCTGGATCACAAGAACATTTCATAGGCAACAAAAAAAACCTTGTTCCTTTATTCGAAAAATACGGAGTAGATATAAGTTTTTCAGGACATATCCATGGTTATGAAAGAGGATATGCTAATGGAGTTAAATACATAATTACAGCAGGTGGAGGCGGAGCCCAAAATAAAAAAAGTGCTGAACAACTTAAAAAAGTAAAATCTTTCAAGGTGGTTTATAACTTTTGCAGGATCGATATACATGATAATTTACTATTATTCAAAGCTTACGATATAAATAACCAAATTATTGATGAATTTGAGCTAAGACATTAATAATTATTTGTTAACATTTTTTTTATGCTGAGTTAATACTCGAAATATAGTTTTCAGATTTCAACATAAATAATATTTCAATCAACATCTAGATAACCGGAGGTTAAAATGGATTCCATATTTACTAAATCTAACATACGGAATATCCGCAAAGGAGTTTTTACAGCACTAATGTTTTTATTGTTATTGTCGTCACCCTTTTTTTCTCAAACAACTGGAAAAATCACTGGAATTGTTACTGAAGAAACCTCTGGAACTTCATTACCATATGCTAATGTTATTATTGTTGGCACATCAATAGGTTCTGCAACTGGCCCAGATGGTAAATATGCACTAACAAAAATTGATCCCGGAACGTATAAACTTAAAGCAACTTATCTAGGGTATCAAGAAAAAACTATTGAAGTAAATGTTGAGGCAAACCGTACAGTTGCTGTAGATTTTGTATTACAAGAAACTACTACTGAACTGGAAGGCACCGTTGTATATGGGCAGTTAACTCGCGGTCAAGCAAAATCTCTAAATGAACAAAAAAATGCTGCCAATATTAAAAATGTAGTATCCTCTGAACAATTTCAATTATTCCCTGATAGGAATGCTGCTGAGACAGTTGCAAGAATACCAGGTGTTTCTATTTCATATGATCAGGGTGAAGGTGAAATGGTTCAGATTAGAGGTATCGGACCTGAATATAACTCACTTACTGTAAATGGTCAAAGAATACCAGCTCCTGACCCTGGTGCAGGGCGTGCTGTTGGTTTGGATTTACTAAATCAAGATTTAATGGAAAATATTGAGGTCACAAAAGCATTAACCCCTGATATTGATGGCGACGCAATTGGCGGTAATATTAATTTCCAAATGAAACAAGCTCCCGATGAAGGTGTTGTAGCTATTAACTTAGGAGGTGGATATAACGTGCAACATTCTGATTTCAACGAATATGGGAATGATATTATTGATGTATCAGGATATGCTGGACAAAGATTTTTTGATAATAAATTAGGCATATTGTTAGCCGGTAGTTATTATAAAACCAATCGTGGTTCTACTTTAAGAGAATTCGAATATGACGATTTGGCCGCTGGTCATATTTTTGCTCAGCATTCAAACGATTATGATGTAAAAAGACAACGTTGGGGAATTAATCTAAATACAGAATACAAATTTAATGATTTCAATAGAATATTCTTGAATGTTAACCACAACCAATATCTAGATGATGAAATTAGAAGAGTTGTTGAATTTGTGGTAGATGATAATGAAGAAGAAAAAACAACTAGAAACAGGTTGGAAGACCAAACATTAAGTACTGTTATGTTAGGTGGTAATCATAATTTGAATGGAATCAAGTTAGATTACCAGGCAAGTTGGATTAAAGCTCAAGAAGATATGCCTGCCCGAACATATTTTAGATATGGTAGAGATAATGATTTAACATTGTTTACAAATGATGAAATAAAGGATTTCGGTCCAACTACTAAATTTACTGGGCAAGATCCACTTGAACTAAATAGAATTAGAGTGGATGATAAATTGAAACAAGATGCTGATATTGCAGGATTAGTTAATTTGGAAATCCCAATTGAATTAATGAATAGAGAAAGTACCATAAAAGTTGGCGGTAAGTTTCTCAGTAAAAATGTCAAATTTGAGGAGGTCAGGTTACAATTAAGAGATTTTCCTGAAAGCCACACTATTGGCGAAGCTGAGTTTGGATTTGAAGATGTAACTGTTGATCCTAACGATACAGGTTATCTTGGAGCTGAGAGAGTTGAATATTTAGATATGTCTGATGATAATTATGATGCCTCTGAATCTGTAATAGCGGCATATGGAATGACTAATATTAATTTTAATGAGAAATTTAGTGTCCTAGCAGGTCTAAGATTTGAAAATACTCAAAATGGCTATAAAACATTGGCACTCGAATCTGTAAATCAACAAGAATCTGATGCCAGTTATTCAAATATTCTTCCTTCAGTTCATTTTACTTACAGGTTTACTGAAAATAGGAATTTAAGATTAGCCTACTCAACAGGAATATCCAGACCAAATTATAAATCACTTGTCCCAGTTGAATTTAGAGATGATGATGATAGAGAAATATCTAGAGGAAATCCAGATTTGGAACCCACAAATTCAAATAACTTTGATATTATGTTTGAGAATTATACTCCTTATTTGGGATTAATTAGTGCCGGAATTTATTATAAAAAAATGACAAATATAATTGTTAACAGTAAGGTTTTTGAAAGTCTTTCTTTTGAAGGTGGTACTCAAGAATATGAAATTTCAATGCCAATTAATGGTGATGATGACGCTACCATATACGGTGTTGAATTAGCTATAAATCAACGATTAAATTTTCTTAATGTCCCCTTTTTGGATTTCTTCAGTATTTATGCAAATTATACTTACACAAAAGCTGAAGTTGAAGTTGGCGGAAGAAAAATTCCTTTGGGTAGTAGTCCTGAACACATTGCTAACTTTGCTTTAATGTATGATAATCCTGGAATCGGATTATCATTTGTAATTTCTAATAATTTTAGAGATGATATCTTAGGTAGCGTTGGTGCAGATAAATTTACAGATGCATACTACAAGGGCGAATATCATCTTGATATTTCTGCTACTCAAAAAATTACAGATAATCTCAAATTGTTTTTACAGCTTAATAATCTAACTGATCAAGAAGAGCGTGAAACATTTGGTGATCCATCTGAAGACTATTCTAAAATTAGACAATGGGCAAAATTTAATTCTTATGGCACAATAGGGATTTCTTATAGGTTATAATTTTGCGGAGTTTATAGAGTTGTTAAGGTGACAGGAAGAAGATAATTGCTTCCTGTCATTTTGTTCTGAACGAATCTCAGATAATTATTTTGATTTGCCTATTTAGATTACAGATTCAATGGCAAACAAGTGAAATATGTTGAAATTGTAAAAGGAGATGGAATGTTTAGAAGGATTATTATTTTTTTTAAGTCTGGAGAAGATTCACCTTTAATAGAAGATGAAAATCGGATTAGTAAAATTTATGAAAGAAAGAGATGGAGTGTTTACATTTCCCTCATATTGGGTTATGGATTTTTCTATACTACAAGACTAGGATTATCTGTTGCAAAGAAACCACTCTTAGATTCTGGTATTCTTGATGTTCAAGAGATGGGAATCATTGGAGCTGTTCTATTATATACATATGCAGTTGGAAAATTTGTCAACGGATTCCTTGCAGATCGTGCAAATATCCGACGATTTATGTCAGTTGCCCTTTTTATATCAGCAGTAATTAATATTGCATTCGGTTTCACAAACTATTTTATACTATTTGTAATTTTATGGGGTCTGAATGGATGGTTTCAATCTATTGGATCAGCACCAAGCGTAGTTTCAATATGTCAATGGTTTAGTAATAAAGAGCGTGGTACTCGTTATGGTATTTGGGCTGGTGCACATAACATTGGTGAAGGATTGACTTTTGTTGGTACTGCATTTTTAATTACTCTCTTTGGATGGCAGTGGGGATTTTTTGGCCCTGGAATTGCTTGTTTAATTGTTTCTACAACATTGTTTTTCACATTAGCAGATAGACCCCAAACATATGGTTTACCTCATGTAGCAGACTATAAAAAAGATTATTCTGCAGGCAAACCTACAAAATCTTCCATTAAGGAATTACAATTACTAGTACTTAAAAGTCCAATTGTTTGGGTCCTCGGACTCAGTAGTGCCTTTATGTATACTGCACGATATGCAATAAATAATTGGGCAATTCTATTTTTACAAGAATCGAAAAATTATTCTCTGATTGATGCTAGTTTTGCGATGAGTGCTTATCCAATACTTGGTTTAATTGGAGCAATATTTTCAGGATACTTTTCCGATAAATTTTTCAATTCTAAGAGAAATATTCCAACATTAATTTATGGACTTGCTGAGATTAGTGCGATTGTCCTTTTATTTATTACTCCTCCGGGAAATAAATGGATCGATACTATTGCTCTGGGACTATTTGGATTTGGAATAGGAGGATTAATCGTATTTCTTGCAGGGCTCATTGCAGTTGATGTATTCCCTAAAAGTGTTGCAGGAGCAATAAAGGGATTAATTGGCTTATTTAGTTATATAGGCGCTGCAACCCAAGACTGGATAAGTGGTTATTTAATAGATAGCAGCAAAGTAGTAATTGGCGGGAAAGATGTATATAATTTTGATAATGCTTTCTTCTTTTGGATTGGGGCATCAATACTCTCAATGCTATTAGCTTTAGCAGTTTGGAATGTAAAACCAAAAGAATAGAAATTAGTTAACTTAATGAAGCCTTTGAATAACGTGTCATTCCGGTTCCCAGTTCTTTTGGGAGACCGGAATCTATTCTATTTTAGGAGATTCCGACGCAAAAGATAACCGGAATGACAATCTAAAATAGGTTATTCAAAGCTTTCTTGATACGTATAATTATCTAAATTTGAAAATCATAATGAAAAAAGTGCACCTAAAACTTATTGCTTTAATAATTTTACATCTACTTTTTACCCCTAAGCTATTCTTTTCACAGCAGCTTGCGGAAAGAGGTCTCTGTGCTCATCGCGGAGCAAGAAGCACTCATCCCGAAAATACGATTCCGGCTTTCAGAGAAGCTTTAAGGTTAGGTGTACACATGATAGAATTTGACTTACAGCTAACGAAAGATGATAAACTTATAGTCATGCACGATAAAACGGTTGATAGAACTACTAATGGAGAGGGTTTGGTTTCCGAATTAACCTACGCACAAATAAATAATCTTGATGCTGGTATATGGAAGGATAGTTTGTTTGTTAATACTATAGTGCCTACTTTTGAAGAAGTTTTAGATATGATGCCGGAAAGTATATGGTTGAATATTCATATTAAACATAATGCTAGGGCAGCCCGCAAAGCTACCGAAATTATTGAGTCGAAAAACAAATTAAACCAATCTGTTTTGGCAATTAAGAAGAATATGATAAAAATAGTAAAAGAAGTAAATAAAGAAATAAAAATTTGTAATATGGATAGAGGCGATAATTCACAGCAGTATGTACAGGAAACTATTGAACTAGGGTGTGATTTTATTCAGCTAAAAGAGCGCGCAGATTCTAACTTAAAAATGTTTATAAAAAAGCTAAAAAGTAATAACATAAAAGTAAACTACTTCGGAACAAACTCCCCTGAGAAACTTAAAGTATTGTTTGATGCCGGAGTTGATTTTGTACTTGTTGATGAAGCTGACAAATTGATAAATGCAGCAAAAAAATCTGGAATAACTCCTTAGGATTATTCTCAAATGAAGTAATAGAGCAGGTTATTTTATAAAATCAAGAAAATAGTTTTTAAGAATAAAAAAAAGGTAAAAAGATGAGAGCAAATGCAACGGTAAAAATATTTTTATCTATTCTGATATTGATTGTTATTAATTTTCCGATTTTTGCCGGAGAAAAAAAGTTTGTTACAAAAGAAGAATTTCATATTGCTGAAGCAAGGCAAGGGATAGCTGTTGACGAAAATTACATTTATGTTATTGGTACAAGAGAAATTGGAAAGTACAATAAAATAACGCATGAGTTTGTAAATAAATGGGCTGAAGCAGATGACGGACCAATCAAGCATCTTGATAGCGGTGTTATAATTGACGGGAAACTTTATTGCGCACATTCAAATTATCCAGAAATACCAATGACTAGTTCAATTGAAATATGGGATGCAAAGACACTAGAACATATTGAAAGTCATAGCTTTGGAATTTATAGAGGTTCGTGCACTTGGGCTGACTATTCTAACGGATATTGGTATGCTGCTTTTGGACACTATAAAAAATGGAAACATTTAACTGGTAAAGATGCAAGCTGGACAAGTATTGTAAAATTTGATCAAAATTGGATGGAATTGGAATCATGGGTACTCCCAAATAATGTTGTTGAAAAATTTGAAAAAATGAGTAATTCAGGTGGATCATTTGGACCGGACAATTTGCTGTATTGTTCCGGGCACGATGCTCCCGAACTTTACGTCCTTAAATTTCCACAGATGGGCTCTATTCTCGAATTAGTTGAAATCATGCCAATTAATATTGCTGGTCAAGGGATTGCTTGGGATAGAAGCAACCCTAATTATATCTACGGCATCATTAAAAAAGAAAAAAAAGTAATTATTTCTGAATTAGTAGATAAATAGAACCTTTGCATAATCCTAAATATGAATAACAATTAGTCATTGCGAGGGGTTTTTACCGAGACAATTTGTTATTATGGAGAGATTACTTTACCTAGATAAAAAGAATCGAGGCTCGTAATGACAAACCTAAGGTTTTTCAAAGGTTTCTAATAGTTTTTTGATTATAAGCACTATTTAACTTAATGAGAAAATAATAATTCACGAATAAGTTAGGATATTAAATGACAATTCTAATATTACTTATTGTTGTAATTGGATTAATAATACTTGCCACTACAAAATATAAATTACATCCTTTCCTCACATTATTGTTGGCAACTATCGGAATGGGTTTTATTGTAGGGCTTGATACTAACACAATAATTAAATCATTGACAGAAGGTTTTGGGAAAACACTTTCCAGCATTGGAATTATTATAGCATTTGGAACAATCATTGGCGCCTATCTTGAAAAAAGCGGTGGTGCAATGGTAATGGCAAACTCTATTGTAAAATTTATAGGAGAAAAGAGAACAGCGTTGGCAATAAATATAACCGGATTTATTGTTTCAATACCGGTTTTTTGTGATTCTGGATTTGTAATTCTTTCAACTCTAAACAAAGCATTAAGTAAAAAATCCGGGATTTCTCTGGTAGTATTTGCCGTAGCTTTATCTGCCGGTCTTTATGCAACTCATGTTTTTGTTCCCCCTACGCCAGGTCCTTTGGCTGCTGCTGCAATATTAGAAGCAAATCTAGGTTTGGTTATTATACTTGGTTTGGTTGTTGCTATATTCTCTTCACTCTCAGGATATTTTTGGGCAAAATATATAGGAAAAAAAATACACATTACTCCGGATGAGATCTCTAAAGAGGAGGATATAGAAGATCCCAAACCGAGTGCAAAATTATCATTTGCCCCAATATTAATTCCGGTAATATTAATTGCATTAAAATCTATTGCTGAATACCCCACCCATCCTTTTGGCGAAGGACTTCTTCTAAATATCTTTAGTTTTGTAGGCAACCCAATTGTAGCTTTATTCGTAGGTGTTTTTATAGCGCTAAATTTGAAAAAAAATAAAAATGAAAATCATTTTGAATGGATGACAATCGGTCTAAAAGAAGCCGGGATTATTATTTTGATCACCGGAGCGGGAGGTGCATTTGGAAACATTCTTAGGACAGGAGGAATTGGCGACGTTATAGGTTCTAGTCTATCGAATCAGCACGTTGGTATACTTTTACCATTTCTTCTGGCTGCCGTTTTAAAATCAGCACAAGGTTCATCGACTGTTGCTATAGTTACAACAGCGGCTATTATATCGCCTTTACTAGAACCACTTGGATTAACTTCACAAATTGGAAGAGTATTAACCGTTCTTTCAATTGGAGCAGGTTCAATGACTGTTTCGCACTTAAATGATAGCTTTTTCTGGGTTGTAGCACAGTTTTCAAATATGGATACTTCTACAGCTTTGAAAACTCAAACCGTAGCAACTTTATTACAAGGCATTTCCGGAATATGTGTTATTCTAGCTCTTTCGTGGATGTTCCTCTGATATTGTTTTATTAGAATTTTCACAAAATGGCAATCCTGCATGTCTTATTTTTAGAAGTTCTAATGCTATCCCTATTTTTCACAATGCGATTGACTTATTTATTTTCAATACTAATGACTGATTATTATCTATAAGTGATTTTGAAAATGTATCCGACTCTTCTGAGTTTCTGTATCTATTATATACGAAATAAACGAAGCTGCCCGGTAAGTATTCCCAAGATAGAGTTAGGTTGGATGAACTAAGGTTATTTTGATAGTCATTGTTATTCGGCAATCGCACAGTGTTGGGCTGAATTATTCCGCGGATATTTAATTTATCATTGATATTGTATTCAACCTGCAGCCTATTAATTATTTGTTCATACTTAGTCTGGAATTCCGATCCTTTAATACTGATGTAGCCCAATGAGTATTTAATGATCAAATCTGAGTTAATCTTCCAATACACTTCAGAACTTACATTATCTGCCGCCGCTTTTCTAACATGATTTTTTGTATATGATAAAGTAAGCCCAATTGCTTTGGAATTATCCGAACTTACTATTACATCAAAATTGCTTGCTTTATCTTCAACTAATACGAACTTGCTGAAAGCGTCTTCAAATATTTTATCTTCGGAATAGTTTGTTACATTGCGGTGACGAAATTTTTGATTTATAGGCGGTATATAAACCAAGCTTAATGCCCAATTACCTAGATAGTCACTCAAGTGAAGATCATATTCATTTGTAAATGTGAACGAATAATATGAATTCCCGCTATGTGAGGTTAAATCATAATAATCAAAAGCCAATTTTAAACTCCAGGTTCTAAGTATTCCCGTAGGATTAATTATCGAATATTCACTCCAAACAGTATGATGAAATTCGTTTGATAGATAATTCAATCCAATAATATTCGGGTTGTAAAGTTTTGTTTTATAATGACTCCAGTATCCTAATGTTAAATTCCGGGTAATCCATCGAATGCTATTAACCGTCTCCCACTCATTTTTATCTTTTTCAGGCATATTAATTGTACCGATCCAATTGGAGAGCGCTAAGCGTTTATTATATGCCCATTTTTGCAAGTGAGTTGTAAGATTATAATCGTTTCGGGATGATCGGCTTTTTAATCCACCAACTACTTCAGCATAAAATTCATCACTTCCAATTATAGAATGTCCAACTAACCAGAAATGATTATTTCCATCAAGCACACTGGTCACATCGTATTTTAAAAGCTCATCAAGTTTACGTATTTTTAATCCCGCTTTTATATCTGTAATATTCCTGGAATTAAAAACCGCATTATTGTAGAAATCACTTGACTCCGTAAAAAAGGGACGTTTCTCAGGAAACTCGGTAGGTAGGTCGCTAACATTAATTATTTCCTTATCGGTTTCCACCTGAGCGTAATCAGGGTCAACTGTTGTTAATATTGTTAACGATGAATTAGGAGTATATCTTAATTCACCCCCGGTTTTTCCTTTGATGATCGATGATTTCGAGAGAAAATTAGCTTCGTTGTGTGAGTAAACGTAAGGAGTTAGAATAAAATTATTTTTTTTATTCAATCCTTTAAGGCCGGTTAGTTTTTCATAATTAACTAGCCTATGAGGACCATTTATATCGGTTAAACTATTAACAACCATCTCATTTCTTATAGCATAATATCTATAAAAACGTATTCCCCAATCCTGGATCTCTTTGTTCTGAAAGCTGATTGAATTCAAGGGGACCTTAATCTCCGCACTCCAATACTCATCAGTTTTTAATGTAGCTGAAGTAAAGGACGCATCCCAAGAGTTATTCACATCTCCATATTCGTTAATTGTTCCATCCATAACTGCATTCTCAGAATTTACCAGAAAGAAGAAAGCAGTACTATTATTATCAAATGGATCAATTGAAATCATAAACCAATCTCCATTTTCAACTATTTCCGAGTCCTTTCTTCCCTTGCTTGAATGAATAGTATTTTCTTTTTGGTACAACTTCATTGTCACGTAAAAATTTTCTTTATCATAAAGAAAGTAGGCTTCTGTTTTTACAGTGGCATCAGCAAGTATATCCGGCTTAATCTGTTTGAAAGAGTTAAACTTTGAGGCACTCTGCCATAAACCTTCAATTATTCCGTCAATAATAGGTTTTTCATTTGTTTTTACAGCTTTAGTTTGAGCAAAAGCAAATATGTTTTGCAAAGCCAAAATTATGGCGATGAAAAAAAAACGTCGCGTTATTTCATTTGTTTTTTTCATGCTTAATACTCCTTTAATAATTATTTGTATCATACAAGTATTTATTTAAAAAATTTTCTTATTTTACTTTACAACTACAACTATTCCAGCTTCCGAAGGCGTTATTAAGTTTCTGAAGAAAAACAACAAGCATTTCTCTTTGTTCTTGGGGAAAACTTTCAAGAACTACTTTCTCCGACTCCATAATGCTTTTCCATGATATTAAAAATTTCTCAGTACCATTCTTTGTTAATTGAACGATCCGAACTCTTTGATCCCTATAATCTGATTCCCTCCTAATCAATTTTTGATTCACTAAAGGATCAATTGCCCTCGTCATGGTGCTTATCGAAAGGTGCATTTTGTCGGCAAGCTGCTGCATAGTAAGCGGTCCGAATCTATTTAACGCCTCCAATATATAACATTGGCTAATTGACATTCCGCAAGACGACATTTCATTACGATCCCTGAACTGATATTTCTTAATAAAGTCTGTCATCTCACAATGAAATCTTTTTATTAGAGTAGAATTATTTTTCATGTTACAAAAAACTAAAATTTATTTGTATAATACAAATAAATTTCTATATGATCAAGTATTTCTTCAATAATAGGATTTAGAAGATGTCCGGTTCTTTTCACACAAGCTTTCTCATTCAATATGTGAATGTCTTATAATTTTGACTGTTTCTTTATATGTAATACAGATGTACTAGTTTATTAAGATATATTTTTCCCAAGGACCCATTTCTTCTTTATATTGTTTTGCCATAACTCTTGCAATTTGTTTAATATGGTTTAAATCGTGAACTACCCATGCTGATAACAATTGTTTTAATAACACTTTACCTAGTGCGGGATGGGTCGCTTTCAATAATAAATGCCCTTCACTAATATTGTAGGATTTCAATTCCTCTAAATTTATATTTCTTAATTCTGCAAACTTCCCCAATAGTGCTGAGATGGACTTTCCTTTACTGCTAGAGAATTGAGCAAAACTATCAAAAAGTTTAAAAACAGCATCTTCATCGCCAGCCAGTATAGTTCTTACTCTGGATATCCAATGATTTTTTTCACCATGAATAAAATGACCTACTATTTCGTATGGTGACCAGGTGTTTTCTCCTTCATTTCTTTCTATCCAATCAACTGAAATATCATTTAATAGAACTTTTAGTACGTTTGGTGTGTTTTGCAATATTTCGAAAGCTTTGTCTATTTTAAATTCCATATTATTTCCTGTTCGGTTTAGTTTTCATTTTCAAACATACTGCTGTTAACGGGCAAATTGAGCTGAATTCTTCAGAAGACTTTATTCCTTCATCAACCATATCCCTTGATACTTCGTAAAAGCCCAATGATTTAAAAAACTCAGGTGCGGTTTCGGTTAAAAGATACATCTCATAAATATCTTTACTCCGTGCTATCGAGATAATTTCTTCAACTAAAATTTTACCAAGACCAGTTCCCTGAAGTCCTTTTTCAACTGCTACAGATCTTAATAAAGCCTTGTTTCCGTAAATCTCAAAACCGCCAACACCCACCAAATTATCTTCATATTTAAGCACAATAAAGTTGTTAAGATTTTCTTTTACCCCTTGGATCGTAAGATTTACACTTTTTAATAATGCTGTAATGCTTTCAAAATCATTTTGTCCAGCTACTCTTTTCTTTAACTTAGTTGAGGTTCGGTTCACTATAACTCCCTTATTATATTTGTAACTTACAAGTATATTGATAAAAATTTTTATTTTACTTTACAGCTATTATGCCATTCGGAAACAGACTGATTTAGTTTCTTTAGAAAGTCAATTAGTAAAGCTCTTTGCTCCGGATTAAAATTATTAAGTATTGCTTTTTCCGATTCAAAAATATTTTCCCATGATTTTAAATAAACCTTTTCTCCTGCTTTGGTTATCTTATTTACATGAATCCGGCGGTCATTCGTATCCTGCTCCCGTTTTACGTATCCCTTTTTTACTAATTGATCTACTACCCTTGTAATAGTGCTAATTGAGAGATACATTTTTTCTGCCAGTAGTCCGACCGTTATTGACCCATGTGAATACAATGTTTCTAGGATATAACATTGGCTGACAGAAATCCCATGAGATAGTATTTGATCTCTATCTCTGAATTGATATTTTTTTACTAATTCAACAATTTGTTTGTGAAAGTCAGCGACCTGTTTACTCATGTGTAATTTCTTTTTATTGTATTATAAATATAGTTGTAAACTACAAATAATATAATGGTTTTTTCTTTTTTAATCAACCTATAGAGAATCACTAAAAAATATTATTGTGATGCCCTGATGTATGTAAGGTTATTATCAACAGAGTTTTGAATTAGCTGTTGCCGCATCTGCTTAAATAGGTTATTCCCGGATACTATTGTATGAATATAATTAGTTTGCCGAAGGAGGATCAAATAAAACATTTGGAGTGTCCTTCATTAGTGTAATTGATTTATGCTCATATCTCCATATTCCGGAAATTGTTGCGCCCCAACCAGGCATTCTAATATTATTAAACTCTTCAAGCGGACCAAAAATATGCTCAAATTCTCTTTCACCGATTGATGAGCCCCATTTTATAGGTTCACCTTTCATGTTAACAGCAAATTGGGCTAAAAGTTCTCCGCTTTCGTTATCAAAAACATCAAATCTAAATTCGTTGCTTCCCATCTCGACTCTTGTTGATGGTTTATTTACTGCAAGTCTATGAAAGATAACAACTGGTTGCCGCTTCCAATATTCTAACTCAAAAGCAAATCGGGCCGAATCCATTTCCGCAAGTTTATTATTTGAAAAATCCCAGCCGCTTTCGGAGGTCCAAGTTATTACTTGTCTAGAATCCGGACGGTCAAGTACAAATCTTCCATTAGGACTCTCAAGATCCATCCAGAAAATTTCATACCAGGGTTCTTGTTCTCTTGCATAATAACCTCTTAATTCCGTTCTAATAACACGAGCATTTTTCCAAGTTTCTTTGCCGCCAATTGTTTCAAGCATACGTTCAACTAATTTTACTGCATTTTGGTCACCTTTTAATTTATTAATATCGTTAGTAAAACCTGTGAAAATTATAAAAAGAATTATCGATGTAATAGTAAGTTTCATAATATATCTCCAAAGTAAATTGTTAGAATTAACACTCTTAATTGAACTGAATAATGTTTGGTGTTGTAAGTTAATCTCTGGAGAAAAGGATTGCGCACCAATTTATTATTTGTGACCTAATATTTTAAAGAATCAGAATTTATTTAAAGATTTGCGGAAATCGGAAGGTAATTGATTTGTGTGTTGTTTAAAAACTCTAATGAAGGTATTTTTATTGCTGAATCCTGCTTCCATTGCAATACTAAGCAGATCCCAGTTTTCGTACTTTTTATTTTTAAATAATGCTATTGTTTCATTGACTCTATAAGAATTTATAAAATCGGTGAAGTTTCTATTAAATTCTTGATTAACTAGTTGGGACAAATATCGCGAATTTATAGATAAGAGTTTGCTCACTTCTTGCAGGCTTACAGAACTATCGCGATAGATTTTTTCTGTTCCCACTATGTTCAGTAATTCGGTTTTTAAATTATCAACTTTATTTTTAGATAGGGTTGAATTTTTGTATCGGTCATTTGATTTTTCGCTTCCGATACTTTGTGTTATTAGAGATTCTTTGATAGTCCAATATGCTATAAAGTGTATAAATAATGCGGGAACAAGAAGCAGCGTATAAAATGTAATTGACAGATTATAATCGGTAGTAATAAACATCAAAAAAACTATAAAGTAACATAAAAGGAATATTGTAATTCCGTATAAAAAGAAGCGAAGCCAATTCACTATAACATTAATGTTTTTGAAAGATCTTTTATCAAGAATTTTGTTTTTTTTATTTAAATATTTCCGAGCTAAGTATAAATATATTGCCAGCTGAATTAATAGAAGTCCAAAGTAAACTGCCCTGTTTGCAGGTAATTGAAAATTATTCGGATCAAAATTTGCAATTCGGAAAATTTTATATTCAGTCGATTCTAAAAAAAACGGTAAAATTGAAAGAAAACAAATTATAGCCGGTATGAAATGAAGAATATTTTTTTTGTTTAATTTGATGCTTTCACCCAATACAGCCTTAACATAAAAGTAAAGTAGAGGAGCAATTAGATAAGTAAGTGCCACTGGTACGGAAGTAAAATGAGGAAATTTTATTCTTAGATTTTCCAGAATAAAATAGTGTTCTAATAGATATAACGAAATAATAAATAATATTAATGCTAAATAATAATTTGCGGTATTATTTGCTACTGCTTTAACAACTAATGTGAACGCTAAGAAAAAACCATGCAAGGTACCTATCAATATTAGTATTGCGTGCAATTCCATATTAAAATTTCTATTGGTATTGAAGTATAATTAATTCTCAATTGAATATAATCATTCAACTCAATTTATTAAAGAGCAGCAAACCCGGATAAAATATTAATTGTTAAAACTTTTTTATACTTTTATTCAGACTTAGTACCTGCATAGGAATCTATCTTTTTACTGCTTCTCTTTTAAGTAATCATAAAATTGAGAATTGCACTTTTAAAATTTTATTTGTATGTTACAAATAAAAGGGGAAAATATTTATATGCCTTTTGAGTCTGATATACAAATTGTAACAAAAAGTTTAACCGAATTTAAGAACGATTCTTTATCCGGGGAAAAACAGGTTATTAACCAGAAAAAACTGCAAAATATTATTTCTGATTTGGATTTAGAAAATTATGCAGTCAATGGTGGGTTAACAGGGAAGAGCTTAGAACTTTTTTTAAATAAATATTTGTCTTACTCGACAAGGCTTCATCACCCGGCTTATTTGGGGCATCAATGTGCTGCACCGCATTATGCAAGTGCTTTGGGAGCACTGGTCAATGGGTTTATAAACAATGTTCCTTCAGTTTATGAAATGGGCCCGGCGTCGTCTAGTATCGAGTATTTTATTATAAACTGGATGCTGGAGAAAATCGGCTGGAAAAAGGCCCCGGTTGACATTAATTCTGATTATCACGATTTGGATTTCGGTGGAGGGGTGTTAGTAGACGGTGGATCTGTAGCTAATCTTACTGCTCTTACAATTGCCCGGAGTAAAGTAGCTCCCGAAGTGTGGGAAAAGGGAAGTCCATCAAACCTTGCAATTTTACTACCTCGTGTAAGCCATTATTCTTTGGAGAAAGCTGCGGGCATTTTAGGCATAGGAAAAGAGTCAATTTACTTACTTGAAATAGACCGAAAAGGGGCAATTATTCCAGGTAAACTTCCGGAAGTTTATAATAGGTTAATTGATGACGGCAAAATACCAATAGCATTAGCAGCAAATGCATGCAGTACTGCTGTTGGTATTTATGATCCCCTGGAAGAAATAGCAGATTTCTGCATCGAGAATAAAGTTTGGTTTCATGTGGATGGTGCTCATGGTGCCAGCGCTTTAATTTCAGAAAAACATAAAGGATTATTAAAAGGAATAGAAAAAGCTGATTCTTTGATTTGGGATGCCCATAAATTACTTCAAACGCCTTCATTGTGTGCCGCATTACTTGTACGTGATCATAAGTACTTGGATAAATGTTTTCCTCAAGAAGCTAGTTATTTATTTCATGAAAAAGTACAGCCGGGATTTGATTTTATACATAGGACAATAGAAACTACCAGGGCAGGGCTGGCCGAAAAATTATTTTTTGTATTAGCAGCTATAGGAGAAAAAGGATTAGCAAAGTTTATAAATAATCAATATCAACTTGCACAAGATGTTTACAACTATATAAATAATTTAAATGACTTTGAATGTCCGGTACGCCCGGAAAGCAATATTTTGTGTTTTAAGATTCATGGTGATGATAAAACTCAAATGGAAATTAGAAACCGTTTAATTATTGAGGGCAGCTATTATTTTACTACTGCAAAGTTTAATAACGAAAGATTTTTGCGGCTGGTTTTTATGAGTCCTAATACTACGTTACAACATATTAAAAAACTTATTTCGAGAATACGGGAAATTAATTCGTCGATAACATCCACTAAGTTTTTTTAAACAACGGAAACATGCCTCAGTATCGGGTAAGACAGGTAAAGCTATCAGGATTATTATAATTTTCAAAAAAAACAAAAATCCGGACGGATGGAAAATGAATTCGTTGGCGTGAGATTGACAACCCAGAATAAATATATGAGATAGAATTTATAAATAAGCTGTTAAGATAATGTCGATATTTAATGATAAAAGTAATTAATTTATTGATAATTATAGATAGGTTATTCTAGGGAGTTTAGAAAAATGCCAAAGAAGTATCAAAACAAAGAAATACCTCTTTTATCAATTGAAAAAAGTTTGGATGTTTATAAAGGGTTACATGCCCCAAATCCTTCTTTTGGGATGGATTTGTATAAGGATAATTTTGAAGGAAAAGAACTTGTTCTTTTGGTTAACAATGGAAATGAGAATAAGGGAATACCAATAAAATGTGATCACTTTGTAATTATACTTTGTAAAAATGGCTCAAGTCATAGAAGGATTAATCATCACCGATTTCAAATTTCAACTCACTCTGCACACATTATTCTACCTGGGCAAATTCACTCCTTTTCAAATACAGAGAGTGGTTTTGAGATTTATGTTCTCCTTTTTGAAAGAGCATATATTGCTAAAACTAATTTCCCTCCACAATTTTTAGATAGTCTTTTAAATGTGAATGCTAATTGTTTACCTAATATGAAATTAAACAAGGCGGAGTTTAGTGAATGGTTCTGGATTTTTAATCAGATTGATATAGAAATTAAAACAAATAAAAAATATCAACGCGAGGTAATTAGAACACATATTATACATTTAATGCATTTAGTAAATCGAAAATTATATTATCAAAATCCCGATAAACAAAAATATTCAAGACCCCAGCTAATTTTTTCCGAATTTAAAAATTTAATTGAGCTTCATTTTCAAACAAGAAGATCAGTACAACAGTATGCAGATATGCTTAAAATAACACCAAAACATTTAAGTGAGACTGTTAAATCAATATCTAATCATACAGCAATGCATTTTATACGAGAAAGAATAATTCGTGAAGCTGAATATCTACTGGTATATACCTCGTTAAGTATTAAAGAGATTGCATTCAAATTAAACTTTGATAGCCCATCTCATTTTGGTCGATTTTTCAAAAACCGAACCAAAGCCACACCTCTAAATTTTCGTACTTTATATAAATAGTAACAACAAAAAGGAATCATTAATCCGATCTTTATGACTCTTCTATGTTATTATAAGTCTATTATTTGTTTAAATTCCGTGATATTGGACATTATTTCAGTATAACGGGTCTTTTTTAACAAGCCTCTTTTTTGGAAATTTGTTGTGACAATCATAAAAATGAATTATGAGGTAACAAAATGAACACAAATAGATATTCGGAGTTTTTGTCAGTTGACAACAGTGTACTAACACTTATTGATCACCAAACGGGGTTATTAGCCAGTGTAAGAGATATTGAACCGGATGTATTGAAGAACAATCTTAAAGCATTAACTACTATGGCAAAAGTTGCAGAAATACCGGTTATAATTACCACGAGTTTAACTCATGGTCCAAACGGTCCTTTCTGGAAAGAAATCTTAGATATAGTACCAAATGCAATAATTATTCCACGAGCCGGAGAAATAAATGCTTGGGATAATCCGGAATTTAAAGCAGCTGTAGAAAAAACAGGGCGCAAAAAAATAATAATGGCCGGCATTGTAACAGATGTATGTCTTTTATTCCCTGCACTTTCAGCTGTTGGCGAAGGCTATGATCCCTATGCAATAATTGACGCTTCAGGAACCTGGAACAAACTAGTTCAAGAAGTTACGTTGCAAAGGTTAGCACAAGCAGGTGTAAAGGTTTCAACCTGGGGTTCTGTGCTTGCAGAAATAATGCATGATTGGAGAGATCTTAAAGCATACGAATTGGCAGGAGTCTTAGGACAATTTACATCATACGGCTGGATTTATGAAAGTTTTTTAGCTCAACAACAAGAGGATACGAAAAAATATAAATGGTTATAAATCGAAAAGAGCAACATAGCGTTGCTCTTTTTGGAGGTAAACTTTTAGAAAATAAACCTATATCAGGAAATGAATTATATTCGAATCTGATATATTGGGCTCATGTTGAGGCGCCTGAAGATGGGGTTTTCCCAATGCACCCACATGAAGGAATTGAAATTTTAACTTTCATTTTTGAAGGTGCATTGGAACATTATGATACAGCTACAAATAAATGGACTCCTCTTAATAGGGGAGGCGTTCAACATATTCAATCAGGTAAAGGTGTCCAGCATTCAGAGAAGTACAAAAAAGGATCCAGGGCGTTCCAAATTTGGTTTGATCCGAATTTTCGCAAAGCACTTAATAAAGATCCTTATTACAAAGATTTTCAAGCTGAATCTTTTCATTGGGAAAAATATAATGGCTTTAAAGTAATGACTTTTGTAAGTACGAAAGGTCCAATAAAAACAGATACTCCGGGGATTTCTGCAAAAAGATATAAATTCTACCCGGGAAATTATACTTTGGAAACAAGTAAAGAAAATTTCTCTTCAATTTATCTGCTAGATGGTATGTTAGAGATTGGTGATTATAAGATAGGCAAAGATACTTTTGCAAAAATAAGTTCCGCTGAACAAATAAAACTAAAAGTTTTGGAGGAGTGTAATTTATTTGTTTTACAATCGCCAATAAGTGTTGATTACAAGAAGGTAACAGATTAGATAAAACATTAGAATAATTGTTTTAGGATTTTTTAAACAATTATTCAGGTATTTGAAAGATCTATTATGAAAATAAATATCAGATATTTTATTTTTAGTTCATTGAAAGGAGTTATTAATAATATTACATTGTTCATAATACGGTCAAAGAGAACTCATAAGCCAGATACAGATTTTTTTTAAAATTACATTAAGTTAGTTTATCATAAATTTTATAAATTCTTGCTTTCACGTTCTGATGATAATTTTATTACTTAATAACAACCGTTTTCGAATCAATACTGTAAGCACTAAAATAACCTAATGCATTATTATCCCAGTTTGTTGTAGGATTAGCCGGTGCCGTTGAGCCGAATGGCCCTCCGCCACCTGAAGATGCCAGTGCATCCCTCAGTGTGTCAAAGTATTCAAACGTTGCTTTATCTATCGTTAGCATTTCAATAGTAATCACATCACCTATACTTATGCTTCTTTCATCTTGTAAAAAAAATCTATTAAAATCGATATAGTTACCATCAGTTAATCTGTCATCATACCTAAATATACCACTCTGGTTTTCACCATTTATTATTAGTCTAAATCGTGCATAATCTTTAACACCTGGAAAATCCTGGAAATAGCAGTGATATTCATAATCCAGTTCATCACTAAAAGGTCTTTTTTCTCCTGTTACAGTTATACTGTCCATAAACATTTGTTGCGGCTGGTACGATTTTGCACTATACGTGATTTCTTCTGTTGTTACGGAAATTGAATATTCAGAACCAACTTTAGCTGATAAATCACGGTTTATATATCTTCCAGGCGATAATTCTATAAACGAAAAAGTGTTTCCCTCTTGATCGGTTACTGTAACTTGTGCCCCTGTTACATCTGTAAATTCACTAGGATTGTAAAAGTCGGTTGATTTAGTAATTATCACAGAATTATTTGAAGGAATATTAGATATATTTGCTTCAATCACAATTTGGGGTTCTGCATCATCTAGTTCAACTTTAATTACTTCTTCACAACCGAAAAACAGTAGAAAAACTGTTATAACAAAAATTACTTTTTTCACTTAATTATTCCTTATTAAAACCTAAAATTAAATGTTATTGAAGGTACCACTGAAAATAAAGCTAATTTTACAGCTTGAGTAACATTTGGATCATTCTCGCTCTCTTCGAAATTAATTGTATATGCATTTTCTCTTGCATATGCATTATAAACTGAAAATGTAAGACTCATTTCTTGATTATTCGTTTTTTTCAAGAAATATGTAGCTCCCAGGTCAAGACGATGATAGTTTGGCATTCTTTGCCCATTTCTTTTTGTATAGTAATTTACTGTTTGTCCATCAATTTCATATTTACCGGCAGGATAGGTAGCTGCGAGCCCGGTATAATAAACCCAGTTAGCAGATAATGTCCACTTGTCATTTAAGTCATACATTCCTACAATAGATATATCATGAGTTCTATCTTGTCTTGATGGAAACGGATCTCCGTTATTTATTTCATCAAACTTTCTTTCCGTCGTTGAAAGTGTATAACTCAACCATCCGGTAAATCTTCCTATTTTCTTTTCAACAAATAATTCAAGTCCGTAAGACCATCCGTAACCAAAAACCAATTGTGATTCAATAAATTCATTAAGGAAAATATCTGCACCATTTTTATACTCAATTAATTTTTGCATATCCTTGTAATACAACTCAATAGATGCTGCATATTTATTATTGTTAAAATTTCTGAAGTAACCGATAGAAACTAAATCGGATATTTCAGGTTCAATTATAGCCGTACTAGGTTGCCAAATATCTAATGGAGTGGACGTAGTTGAGGTTGACAGTAAATGAATATTTTGTGTATTTCTTGCATAACCAAGTTTTAATGAACTTGTTTCATCTAATAAGTAATTAGCAGAAAATCTTGGTTCAATATGATTATATGATTTAATAACATCACCACTTTTATAAACTTTTGTGTCAGTAACATTACCATCACTATCGAATGCGTATACATCAGCCGGACCGATCAAAGTAAAGTTTGAATATCGGAAACCGTAATCAAATTTTAATATAGGAGTTACGTTCCATTCGTGACCAATATAAACATTGCTTTCCAGAGCATGAGATTCATTTACTTTTTTTGAGTTAAAAATTGATCCACCCTCTGCAGTTATCTCTCCAGGTTTAAAGGTATGATAAATTACATTAAGCCCAAATTTTAGCGTATGATCTGAGTTGTAATAGTATTCAAGATCTTCTTTTAGATTAAGATCACGTATACCGGAGCTAATAGTTGTTGATTGATCAGCATCTTCCACATTTATATCATAATTATAATCACTATACATTAATGTAGTATTAGAAAACAATTTTTCACTAACGATGTGATTCCACCTAAGAGTAGCAGTCGTATTTCCCCAATCAAATCCGAATTCATCGTTAAAACTAAATACATCCCTCCCTGTATATGCGGATAAAAATATTCTATCATTCTCACTTATAAGATAATTTAACTTAGCATTTAGGTCATAAAAATATAGAGCTGAATTTTCAAGTTGGTCGTCACCGAATAGTGGGAAAAAGAGGTCGGCATAAGTACGTCTTCCGGAAACAATAAATGATCCCTTATCCTCAAGAATTGGGCCTTCAACTGTCAGCCTTGAGGAGATTAGTCCTACTCCACCATAAAATGAATAATCTTTATTACTTCCGTCTTTCATTGTAATATCTAAAACCGAACTAAGTCTACCACCATATTCAGGCCCTGAAATTCCTTTAATAATTTTTGCATTTTTAATTGCATCGGAATTAAATACTGAAAAGAACCCTAATAAATGAGATGCATTGTAAACTGGTGCTTCATCTAAAATGACCAAATTTTGATCAGCTGTTCCCCCTCTTACAATGAAGCCACTATTTCCTTCACCAGCAGATGACACCCCAGGTAATAACTGGATTGTTTTTAGTATATCTTTTTCTCCAAGAAGCACTGGAATTTTATCAATTTCTTTGGGTATCAAATCATTTGTTCCCATTTCCGTTGATTTAACATTATGGTCGGCTTTTTTATCAATAACAACAATTTCGTCCAAATCATAAGAAGTAGTTGAGATTTTGAAGTCCAGCTTATGTGATTTACTAAAATCTACTGTTTGTGAAACTTTTTCATAACCAACAAAACTTATCTCAATTGTATATTCCCCATTAGGAAGAGTTAGTGAATAAAAGCCATAGACATTTGAGCTAGTACCAATTGAAAGTTCTTTAACGAAAATATTGGCACCTATCATTGTTTCTCCATTACTCTCATCATAAATGAATCCGCTTAAAGTGTGAGTTCCGTTTTGTGAAAAAGCAAGTGATGTGATAAATAAAAGTATGATTGCAAAATATTTTGTGCGCAAAAATTTCTCCAGGGCAATAGTATAATAAGTAGTTAAGCTTTTACAGATATAAGATGTAAAAGTTTCTGTAATAGACGTTTATTTTATCAGAAAGTTTTGGGCTAACAGAGTTTATTAATCAATTATGAAGATTATTATTATTTCTTTCTAAGAACCATATAAATGGAGTCGTGGTCTATTTTTTCTCTGTATGTCTTTAATTCTAAAATTTTATACTCTTTAGGTATTTGTTCCAATAATGATTCTTCGGTGTAATAAGTCCATAACAAACCATGATGGTTTTCAATTTTATTTCCTGTCCAAAATGAATGAATCACAAGGTGATTTTCATTAAGTAAATTTAGTTGATTTTGTAGCGATTGCTTAAGACCGGATTCGGGCATCTGGTGCAGTACTTTGTTTGAATAAATGCAATCAAATTTTCTTTTTGTGTTCAATTCAATAAGATCTAAATTAATTAGATCGGCGTCCGGATGTAATTTTTGGTACATAACTAAAAGAAGTTTTGAAAAATCCGAACCGGTTACGTTATAGTATTTTGATAATAGTTCTAAATCCTTACCTGAACCAATTCCCATAAGAAGAAGAGATGACTGTAAAGGCAAATAATTTTTTAACGCTTCAATTAATTCAAGACTGCTGTTTCCAGTTGAGGTATTCCTATATTGATTACTATTTTGTATTTCCATAATATTAAATTTTATAAAGTTGGAAGATAAGTTAAACAATCCGTTGTCCAAATATTTTTCATCGTCTCATTATCAATATTACTTCCGGATAAAATGACCAATACTCTTTGTTTGTCTTTTTGAGATTTTAACCATTTAGTTACACCAACCATAGCCATTGCGCTGGTCGGTTCAATCTGTATTTTCAATAAATGTGTTAACCACTGTGTCCAATAAATGATATCTTTTTCAGAGGCTTCGTAAAAATCATCAAGCCTTTTCAAATATTCAAAAGTTATTTCGCCAACCGACATTGTTCGTGCACCATCGGCTATTGTTGTTGGAGGAATACTTAATTTTTGAATGGTTCCGGTTTTATAGGATCTAAGAGCATCATTTGCATTTTTCGGTTCTACCCCTATAACTTTTGATTTTGGCGATAATTCTTTAGCTGCAATAAAGGTTCCCGATAGTAATCCACCACCTCCGCAAGGAGCAAAAACTGCATTAATATTTTCTAATTCTTTTAATGCTTCATACGCTGCAGTTCCCTGTCCGCAGACAACTTGTTCATGATTATAAGGAGGAATCCAATAAGTATCTTTTTCTTTTGATGAAATAAAAACTTTTTGATCAGCTATTATACGATTTTCACAAAGTTCTATATTTGCACCATACGCCAATGTTGCCTGAGCTTTTACCTTTGAAACATTATTGGGCATATAAATGGTTGAAGGAATATTGAATATTTTTGAAGCTAATGCAACGGCTTGGGCGTGATTCCCAGAACTATTGGCAACTATATGATCTGGCGGTTTACCATTTTCAATTAACCAGGCAACAGTATTAAGGCCACCGCGAATTTTAAAAGCACCTATTTTTTGGAAGCCCTCTGCTTTAAAATAAATTTCATGGCCCAATAACCTATTTAAAGTGTCTGACTTCAAAATCGGTGTTTTATTAATATATTTATCAATCCTATTTTTGGCGGCTATAATATTTTGAAGAGTAAGTTGTTTCATATAATTTGATATTGTTATTTTCGCAAAAGCGGGATTCTATAATTTAAAATGGATCCCTGATAAATATATACTTCAACTATGCTTAACATGAATTAAAGGATGTCATTACGAGGAACGTAGTGACGAAGTAATCTTTAAGATTGCTTCACTCCACTCGCAATGACTAAACTTTTTTACTCAGCAAATTGAGTGCTATGCAATTCCTCAATAGTTTTAATTACTGAGTTTACTTTTTCAATCTTTTCTTTTACTTCATTATTTTTTGGTTTTAACTCTAATGCTAATTCATAATTTTTTAGTGCTGATTTATAATCTTTATCTTCTAAATTAGATTTTCCAAGTTTTATAAAATCTTTAAATTTCTCATCAATTACAGGTTGAATGGTTTTGTATTTAATTGCTTCTCCTCCTTCTTCAGCTATTAAATTGAGAAACTCTTGTGGATAACCGACTCGCTTGGGTTTTCCATACTCATCTTTAACAACCCCATCCATATATTTCATGTTCAGAAATTCAAATAATTGTTTCCAACTTTTGTAGGTGGTTAATCCCGATTTATTCGAATAATCTGTCAGATAATCGATACATTCTCCTTTTGATTTTTTAAGAAGGGACATCGCTGTTGATTCGACAGTTTTTTGGTTAACCAAAAATCCGCCCTCAAGTTCATTCTGCTTTCTTTGTAAATCTTCAATTGCTAAGGAGTAACGGGGATATACGAAATTTGATACTGCATTGAATAGCCAGAATATTGAATCCCAACTAAATTTTCCTAAAGAAGCTAAATTTTCTTGATAATTAAACGGTATAGATTTTATTGAACAGTACATTGGTGAATAGACGGTCATGTAAGTATCGTCAACACCAAACCATAAAACACCACCTATTTCATCAGGAAGATTTGAGCGGGATTGAGAAACAAACGAAAATCCTGTTTGATAGGTTGAGATTGGGCGTTCGTTAAAATATTTTTTTTCATTTACGGAAAATTTTAATGGGCTACATCTGTAAGGCATATTATATGGCCCGGCGGCAACTCCTTTTGTCATATCCAAGCCAGTGCCTTCATAATGATCTCTCATTAGTTGCATTACATCATGTACCGATAATTTCTTTTCCGGTTTTATCCATAACGGCATTCTCTCAAGCGATTCACCATTTATGTAACTGATATATTTATCCATTTCAGGTTTAACTCTTCTAAACATTGACCAAACCCTGGCATCACAAAATCTTATTCCTCCAAAATCCAAAGGATTATATGCAGCCGAAAAATTAAATTCTTCATCTTTATCACTGAAGTATCCTCTTTCCCTAGCAAAAGAAATAACATCTTCGGAATAGATACAATTTTCTGGATCATCCAGGGGGAAAGTAGTAATTCTTGCTTGATTTGCATGGCCTGAAATATAACCGTCCGGAATTTTTCTAGCCACCCAAACTGCTCCCGTGTTTCCTTCACCTTTTCCAATAATTTCTAAAATCCATGCTTCGTTTTTATCCCCAATCGAAAACGATTCACCGGAACTATAATATCCGAATTCTGAAACAAGATCGGTCATTACATTAATTGCCTCTCTTGCTGATTTGGATCTCTGAAGAGCGATGTACATCAAACTGCCGTAATCAATTATTCCTTTATTATCGATTAATTCTTCTCTCCCCGTAAAAGTTGTTTCGCCGATAACAACTTGATGTTCATTAATATTTCCAATTACATTATAGGTTACTTCTGCTTCTGGGATTACTCCTAAATATTTACCGGTATCCCATTCATAAACTTTACGTGTAGCACCTTTGGGATATACTGCAGATTTATAATGATAAAGCTCACCGTACATTTCATAAGAATCTGCTGAGTATGTAATCATGACAGAACCATCTTTACTTGCGCCCGGTGTTACAATAAGATTTGTACAGGCATTGTTGGTAGTTTTTAACGAAAGCAGAACAACCAGTAAAAGGATTATGGAAAATTTTCGGATCATGTTTTTCTCAATTTTTTAGGAATAGTAAAATTATTTAATAAAGAAAATTAGCTAAAAGGAAAGACAATCTGAAAAGCATAATGGCAGGATTTTAAAAAACTGAACTTATAATGAAATAACAAAAGGATATAAATAAATTAAACCACCGAGGATAAATATTATAAATAGAATTATAGATATACGATTTTTAATTCCAAAAAAGTATATTTGTTCAATTGCTCTTATAAACCAGAAAAGTGAAATTAAAAGTAAAATGGATTTGCCTAATCCCGAAGAAACTAATTCAGTAGGATGAAAGAATGAAATGTAGGCAAACAATAAAAAAATATAAGTAAGACAAAGATTTAAAACCTGAATTATTCCTTTATTGACATGATTTAGTAATCGTAATTCAGTTTCCCATTTAAATATTTTCCAGAATAATAGGTGAAATATTACAAATCCTATACTAAAAATACCTCCAATTACTATATAGGTTTCAATTTCCATTAACTAATTATCGCGATAATTATTTCCAATTAACAATACAATCATTTCCATTTAATTGAGAGCTTTTATCCGTATATTGATGGAATTCAATTAATACTCCATTAGGGTCTGTTGCCCAAGTTTGCCAACTATTATCGCTGCCAATAGTTTTGTCTTTAACTTCAATTCCATTTTCCCGCAATCTTTCTATTACTTGTTCAATATTTTCAACTTCCAGAGCGAAATGCTTAATAACTGATGATTGAATAGTAACCTCTGAATTCAGAAAGAATTCTATAAAAGTTTTATTCCCTAAATCAATGTAAAATCCAAATAGATTACCATCCTTATTAAAATTGAATTTTTTTGATAGTCCTAATATGTCACAGTAAAATATTTCTGTTTTTTTTAAATCATTTGTATGAATACAAATATGTGCCAGTTGTTTAATAATTTTGTTTTCCATTTTTATTGTAGGTTATTTATATGAAAACCTGAATTCAATTTATCTGTCGTAATATTTAGTTCCACATTATCTGTACTTACATAAATATTCTCATTTTTCTGATTACTACTAAGCTCAAATAAACATGTATTTACAATTTTCAATTTATCAAAATGTTTATGAGACTGAAAGATTAATTTATACGAAACACTAAAAGAATGTTCTTGTTCCAATTCAGAAACTTCACTTAATTTAAGTATTTGACCATTTCCATTAATTTTAATGTTGCTTCTAAAATAGGCAAATATTGCTACCTCAAATTCCTCGTCTGATTCATTGTTTTTCAAGTAAGGAAATTCCTTTATTAGAGCTAGTCTAAAAGTCCAAGGCAGTTCTGCTATAACTTCAATGTTTTTTTCATTTTTTTGAAATTTAAAATGTGCCACATTAGGTTTATGTGCATTTAGTATAACAGTACTTATCAGAATAAATATAACCGGAATGATTATTTTCTTTTTCATTATCTTGACCTAAAATCATTTGAAGGAATTCCTCTAAAGTACCTTGGTATGTTTGGAAAATCATCCGTAATTACATAGTAGTAAGTTCCATTTGGATATTCCGGTGTAATTCCGGTTCTGCCATTACATTCATCTAAATCACCGGATCCTGCAATGTATTCGAAATCGGCTGAATAAACTCCGGTATATTCGCCACATGGAGCTGATACTCCATCTCCCGGCCTTTCTCCATCCTTTAAGGAATAACTTGATTTTAATTCTCTGATACCTGAAGTATTGTCGTCAGGATCGGAATAACCATACTTATTGTATATTGGAAAACCATCGGCAGCATATCCCAATAAAGTCATTTCGTTCGTACTTGCATTAAGTTTAGCTAGATATAGTGTTGGAGAAGCATGGTAATGATATTTTCCAGATGGTTGAACGTGAGCATTATTACAGTCTAACCCAATTGAAACCATTGTCGCTTCAAGGTTCCATTCCCAATTAACATTTGCTGCCATAAATCCTTCATGCGGCCATGGTTCTGCTGCTATAGGATCTACTTCAACCCCATTTAATAAAACACCGAATGAATAGAGCGGTCCATCATCTGCCAAAAGGGCGGTTTTATTTGCAGCAATTTCTGGTGTTGCATCAATATTATAAGTACTATTTTGGTCACTAATAGTATGAGGATTTAGTGAACCGGATGAATTTCCGAAAAGCCCGACTTCATGATTTGGTATATTATTAGTTGTAATTGTTCTAACATCTCCAGAGACGGTAATATCGAATTGGGGTGAATAGTTTAGTGTTTCATTACATTCTCCTCTCGAAGTGTTTACTTCAATAGTGGCCGTACATTCTGCTTCTTCATTGCCGGAAACCGTATCTTCTTTACAACTGATAAAAATTACTATAATCAAGATGTTTATTACGGATTTAATAATTATATTATGCATAATAACCCCCTATGTCTTATTATTGCGTCTGTTTATCATGGTAGTTAATTAGACGCCTGTAATTAAAAAAACATGTGAAAAAAAGTTTTAGTGATTTTATTAAAGAAGGGGGAAAGCCAAACTAATATTCAAAAGAGTATTTAAAATCAATATTATTTTTTGATTTTGTCCGTAAGTTTAATCTTTGCTAATGTAATTTTGTGTGAAATTCTTCCAGGGCCGACTACATCCCAATAAAATGTTCGTCTTCCAAAAATACTATATTAATATTAGAGGCTTAGTTTTTATTACTAAGTCTGTTTGCTGTACTAAAAGATAGCTTTACAAAAAGAATGGTTCCAATTATTAATATCCCAAGTAAAATATAAACCATTTTGTACTCTTCCTCCAAAGGGAAACGAATATAATAAAGCGCTACAACAGAAATAAGTATTCCAAACGTGAATAGATATCTTCCCATGATGGCATTAACTTCATACCAGATGCTTTCGCTCTCCATGGTTTGTGGAATACGTATACCATACCAAGAGTTCATTTTAACCTTTCTTCTAATAAGAGGAATTGCTAAAACCGAAAAGAGAACACCTGTAAAAAAAAATACTATTAAACTTGTTGGCATAATTATAAGTAATCATATTTAGTGATTATAATATAAGTCAAACATCACTAAAATTAAATATTTAGGAAGTAGTAAAAAAGTAATTTGTAATTATATCTTGTATTAAATTTATTGTTAATTATTACTTTATTTATAAAGAAGTTTTAGTTATTTCTTTTTAGTTGAATTCAAAAAATATCAATACTTACTGGGAAACTTTATATCAATATTTTTGGTAAGAGATATATTTATAGATTAATCTATATGGAACAAACTACGGTTCGAATCGTCTTTATGAGAAATTGGTAAGGTTAAATAAATGAGAAATAATCCCTTTTTGGCAATAATAATTTTTAGTGGAATTATTCTATTAATTGATTTTTATGTTTACCGTGGTATAAAAAAATTAACTGTAAATTATTCTAAATCCAGAAACAACATAATTCGTATCCTGTTTTGGATAATTCCCGTAATAATAATTGCCGGGCTTATATTTGTTCCGATGTTAAGAAGGCAAATTAATCCTGCAGAATTTTTAATTTATTTTCATTTTATTTCCGGGGCATTTGTTCTCTTCTATTTACCCAAATTAATTTTTTTGATATTCAATTTAATTGATGATTTAATAAAAGGAGGAGTTTGGATTTTTAGACGAAAGCAGGATACAAAAAAGGAAGTTTCTAGTGAAAAAAATATTACTCGAAGTCAATTTTTAACACGAATTGGAATAATTACGGCTGGAATTCCTTTTATTTCTATTGCTTATGGAATTGGTTGGGGAAGATTTGATCTCAATGTAAGAAGGGTAAAACTTAATTTTAATAATTTACCCGAAAAGTTTAACGGTCTCAAAATTATTCAAATTTCAGATTTTCATATGGGCAGTTTACTCAATCATGTTTCTTTTGTTGAAGAGGCTGTCGATAAAATTAACTCGTTAAATCCGGATTTAATATTATTTACAGGTGATTTAGTAAATAACTTAGCTACTGAATTGGATAATTTTTTGCCAATATTAAGCAGGCTAAAATCTAAATATGGTAATTATTCTGTTCTTGGTAATCATGATTATGGTGAATATATTCATTGGAAATCCCCAAGTGAACAAATAGCTAATCTTGAAAAACTTAAGGATAATCAGAGAAATGTCGGTTTTGATTTACTGCTTAATGAAAATAGAAAAGTTAAAATTGAAAATGAAGAAATAGAATTAATTGGTGTTGAAAATTGGGGACTACCGCCATTTCCTCAATATGGAGACTTAAATAAAGCTTTGGCCAATGTAAATGACGAATCATTTAAAATATTGATGTCGCATGATCCCACTCATTGGGATGAACAAGTTTTAAATTCTACGAATATTGATTTAACTTTATCGGGCCACACTCACGGTGC
>Ga0209633_10000713_pt1 | contig 37616 bp, 27 predicted proteins | sample Cruoilmetagenom1_FD_187290 | JGI IMG/M metagenome (GOLD analysis project Ga0209633, IMG submission 187290) | Oil polluted marine microbial communities from Coal Oil Point, Santa Barbara, California, USA - Sample 1 (SPAdes) (version 2) | ecosystem: Environmental > Aquatic > Marine > Oil seeps ...
AATCGATCACAATTTAAAGAAACTATATTTGATAAAGTTGTTCAACGAATGGTTCTTCAAAAACCTTTCCCGTTTCAAATAATTAGATGTACTTAAGTATGTAACTCAATAAATTAATATATCAGAGAATTTCTAATTTAAAAACTAGTTTAATCGTCATTTTTGTTGTTTTTTTGTCGGAATATCATAAACAAAAAGATTTTGCTATTCACAAAAATACTGTGAAACCGGAATGACGAGTTAAAGAAACTCTTAAGATACTTCTTAAAAACAAATAGACAAAACAATATGAATTACACTTATGCAATAATCGGTTCCGGTAAACAAGGTACTGCTTCTGCTTATGATTTAATAAAATTTGGTGAAGCTAAAAAAGTGTTGTTAATCGACAACAATGTTGAGGCTGCAGAAAGTTCGGCAAGACAAGTTAACATTCTAACAAACTCAAACATTTGTGAAGCAAAATATTGTGATGTAAAGGATTCGGATCAATTGAAAAAGATATTAGTTGATGTTGATTCAACAATAAGTGCCGTTCCATATTTTTTCAATCTTGAACTAACAAAACTTGCAATTGAAGTTGGAGCAAATTTTTGTGATCTTGGAGGAAACACTGATGTTGTTAAATCTCAATTAGAACTTAACCAACTAGCGATAAGCAAAGGTGTAACAGTTGTACCTGATTGCGGAATGGATCCAGGTATGAATATTTCTTTTATACAATATTTAGTTGATGAATATGATGAATTAGAATCTGTAAAATCATACGGAGCTGGTTTAATGCAAAACCCTAAACCGCCATGGAATTATGAACTTTCATTTCATATAAATGGTTTAACAAATGAATATTATGGAAACGCTTTGTTTTTAAGAGATGGTAAGGTCGCAGAAGTTCCCTGCTTTAGTGGTTATGAAAAATTAGAATTTCCAGAACCGATAGGAACACTTGAAGCAACAGTAACTTCCGGCGGACTTTCAACACTACCAATTGAATTAGAGGGAAAAGTTAAAACTCTTGAAAACAAAACATTACGTTACCTTGGTCATTGGGATCGGTTCAGAGGTTTTTCTGAACTTGGATTGTTTGATGAAACGCCTATTAACATTGGCGATAAAGAAATAATTCCACGCGATGTTTATCATAAATTACTCGAGCCAAAAATAACAACTGGCGACAATAAAGATCTTGGAATAATTAAAGTCTTTGCCGAAGGAGTAAAAGATGGAAAACCAACAAAAACCATTATAGAACTTATTGATTATCATGATGCAAAAACAGACTTTACAGCAATGCAAAGATTAACTGGATGGCATGCTTCAACAATCGCTATTCTTGCTGCAAAAGGACTGATAAAAAATGGAGCCTTGTCAGTTGATAAAGCTGTTTCGGGTGAAATTATAATTGAGGAAATTAGAAAACGTGGAATTGATATAAAAATTCAATCGGAAGAATTTTAATTTACAAATTGTAATAAAACTGGAACTAAACTAAGGCGTTAGAGATTGAGAGGTTGTTCATAATCTTCTTCTTCCAGTAAAAAATATATACCAGGAATTTCTTTTCTACCACGAAAACCTTCTTCAATTCCATGATAATGTGTAATGCTATCTTCATCACTTTTCCAACAAAGAAAAACATCTCTATCATTAATAATCGCGGGGAAATCAACTAAGCCAGCAGAATAATTAAAATGTTTGTAGTGGCAACCAATGTCTTCTAGTTCACGTATAAATCCCTTTATATCCGAAACTAAATTTTGGACAACACTACTATCTTCTACTTCTCCATTCAAAGCATCTGAAACTGTTTTAAGTTCAAGACTATAATCTAATATATCTTTCACTATTTTTTTTACTAGTGGAAGAGTTTTGTTTGCTTCTATTGGAGTAAAATATTTCAGTTCTATTTCTAACATTTATCTTAAAATTTATTTGAGAAAATATAAGTATAAATTGTCTATTGAAGCAAGGTATTATTGTGTATGATCCATTTTAGTATTTTTGTTATCCACACTTCTATGTATATTTTGAGTCTTTATTAGAAAATAAATTATTAATACAGGATACAAATATGAAAATGAAAAAAATAATTGGATTACTATTTATCATATTATTGGCAGCAAGTTGCAATGGCAATAATGAAGTTAAGGATACATTTGTTTTTAATCCGGAGCAACCAAAAGCGGGTGAAGAAATTACAATCAAGTATAATACTGTAAATACTGAACTAGGAGGATCTCAAGCTGTAGATGCTATTGTTTATTCTTATAGTACAGATATTGATGATACAAAGGAAATATATTTGTCTAAAAAAGGTGGGCTATGGACTGGAAAATTTACTCCATCAAAAGATGTTAGTGGGTTGTTTATAATATTTAAGAATGCTGAATCTATAGACAATAACAAAGAACAGGGTTACAACATTAAGTTGTACAACAAGAATGGAATAATTCCAGGTGCAACAGCTGGGCTAGCTGTGTTTCATCAGCGCTATTCAAGAGTAGTTGGTATCAAGGGAGATGCTGAACTTGCTAAATTATTTTTGGAAGATGAATTTAATACAAACCCAACAGTTAAACCTGAATATTTAGAAAACTATTTTTATTCATTACCCAAAAGCAATAGAGATAGTGTTGTAAGGGTTGAACTAGAAGCGTTAGAAGCAACAGAAGACCTATCTGAAAACAAGATAGAATTATTTGCAAAGTTTTTTCCTATGACTGGAGACATTGTTAAAGGAACAAAATATTTAGAAATGTTAAAAGAAAAATTTCCTGAATCAGAATATGTACAACAAGCTGTTTACGGTAAATTTAGAGAAGAAAAAAACATAGAAAAACAAATAGATATTTTAAACCAGACCATTCAAAAATATCCAAATGGAGAAAGTCCTAAATGGATGTTTTCTTATATAATGAGCGGTTTAGCAAAATCAAGCAAGTTTGATAAAGCAGAAAGCTTAATGGAACAATATCCAAAATTAGTAACTTCAAATGTGTACAACTCAGTAGCTTGGCAAATGTTTGAAACAAAAAACAATATAAAAAATGCAGTGGCTTTGGCTGAAAAAGGTGTTGACGTTGCAAAAAAAGAAAAAGAAGCGAATGAAGAAAAACCAAAATATTATACAGAAAACCAATGGATAGAATCAAAACAAATGTCTTTGGGAGCAATGTTAGACACCTATGCTAATCTTCTTAAAGCAACTAATCAAAAAGAGAAAGCTCTTTCTGTATTTGAAGAAGCGGTAAATGTAACGAATGAAGAACATCCTGATATAAACGAAGGTTATGCTTCAATGCTTGTTGAATTGGGTAAAACGGAAAAAGCAAAAGATGTTTTACAAAAATTTTTAGACTCTGGAAAAAGCACTGACAAAATGAAATCATTGTTTAGCCAAGTGTTTGTTGGACTTGGTGGAAGCGATGCAGATTTGAATAAATATTTGTCTAAAAACAATGTAGAAGCAAATCAAAAAATAATTGATAAATTGAAAGAAGAAATGATTAACAAACCAGCACCTCAATTTACGTTGGTTGATATTGATGGTAAATCTGTTTCACTTTCAGATTTTAAGGGCAAAACAGTTATAGTAGATTTTTGGGCAACATGGTGCAGTCCTTGTGTTAAGTCATTTCCGGTAATGCAAAAGGCTCAGACGAAACTCACTAAGAATAATGATGTGAAATTTTTATTTATAAACACATGGGAAAGAGTTGAAAATAAGAAAAAGAATGCTAAAGACTTTCTTAAAAAAACAAACTACCCTTTCCACGTTTTAATGGATGAAAGTAATGAAGTTGTTGCAGAATTTGGCGTTGAAGGAATTCCAACAAAATTTATTGTTGATAAAAACGGAAATATTAGATTTAAAAGTGTTGGTTTTAGTGGAAGCGAAGAAGAACTTATTAATGAGCTTGGGCAAATGATTTCTATGATAAAATAGTTCGTTATTACAAATAGATTTCTTGTGGAAATGAAAATAATTAGTACTAATTTTCAATTATAAAATATTTTAAAAATGTAATTATTGGAGAGAACAATGGCTATTATCAGACCTTTCAAAGCGGTTAGACCCAAACAAGAACTTGCACATCTTGTAGCAAGTGTGCCTTATGATGTAGTTAATAGAGAAGAAGCTACAGAATTAGTAAAAGATAATAAAATAAACTTTTTACGAAGCACTCGTTCAGAAATTGATTTGCCAGGTGTTGATGCATATGACAAACAAGTGTATCAAAAAGCAAAAGAAAACTTTGATGAATTAAAAAATGAGGCAATGGTTCAAGATGAAGAAGCCAACTTTTATGTTTATCATTTAACAATGGGCGAACAAAAACAAGTTGGAATTGCTGCAACTTTTTCTGTTGATGATTACGATAATGATGTAATTAAAAAACATGAAAAAACTAGACGAGTAAAAGAAGATGATAGAACAAATCATATAGTAACTACGGAAGCACAAACGGGAGCAGTATTTTTAACTTATAAAGGTCTCGACAAAGTTAATGAAGTTGTTGATAATACAATGAGCCAAACCGAACCGATTTATAATTTTACATCTGAAGATGGAATAGTTCATAAAGTTTGGTTGCTACCTAAAGAGTTTGAATCAACAGTAGTAGAAGAAATTGGAAAGTCCCATTATTTATATATTGCCGATGGACATCACAGAGCAGCAAGTGCCGGAAGAGCAAGAGCGGTAAAGAAGGAAAGCAATGCAAACCATACGGGCGAAGAAGAATATAATTATTTTATGGCGGTATTATTTCCTGCGGAACAATTAAAAATACTTCCTTACAATAGAGTTGTCTTAGATCTAAAAGGGATGAGTGAAAGTGAATTTGTTGAAAAAGTAAAAACAAATTTTTCGGTTGAAAGTACAAATTCTCCTTCTCCTGAAACCACAAACAGTATGTGTATGTATATGAATGGTGAGTGGTCTTTGCTAAAACCAAATGATAACATAAAAGAAACTGAAGATGTTGGTGGCAATTTAGACGTAAGTGTTTTACAAAATTATATACTCCAACCATTTTTGGGTGTTGAAGATATTAGAACAGATACAAATATTGATTTTATTGGTGGAATAAGAGGAACACAAGAGTTAGAAAAGTTAGTTGATATTGGAAAAGCTAAAGTAGCATTTTCAATGTATCCGGTTTCTGTAGATGATTTAATTAATATCTCAGATGCTAATGAAACTATGCCACCAAAATCTACTTGGTTTGAACCAAAGCTTAGAGACGGGCTTGTAGTTCATACGATTTAAATATATTTAAAATTCTTAATCGTACTCTTACTCATAATCTTAATCACGTTTTTGCTTTTTTGAAAACAGATTAAAAGCGAGTAAGAGAAAGATTATGATTAAGAGTAAGAAAAATAAAATGAGAAAAGTATTGTGAGTGAACAGAACTTCTATTTTGACCACGAGAAATTACATGTATATCAAAACGCTATAAAATTTGTTGTTTGGTTAAATGAGATTCTTGAAAAGGTAGAAAAGAAATATGCTGTTTATGGTCAACTAGATAGAGCTTCAACTTCGATTGTCTTGAATATACCAGAAGGTAATGGGAAATTTACGAGTAAAGACAGATGCAAGTATTTCGATATTTCAAGAGGTTCGGCATTAGAATGTGCTGGCGGACTAGATGTTTTAGTTGCAAAAAATATTTTAACTTTTGAAGAGGTTAAGTCAGGTAAAGCTATGTTAAAAGAGATTGTCTCAATGCTAGTTGGCTTAATAAAAAGTAATTCAAATAGGTTATACGAACCAGAGGTTGAATACAAAATAGAAAATTCTTAATCATACTCTTACTCATAATCTTAATCACGTTTTCTTATTAGAAAACTAATTAAATGCGAGTAAGATTAAGAGAATGATTAAGAATAAGAAGAAACAGAACAAAAATTTGAAAAATTACATACTATAAGGAAACTAAAAATGGAAAAAAGAATTTATAATTTCAGTGCCGGTCCTGGTGTTTTACCGGAAGAAGTATTGCTTGAAGCACAAAAAGATTTCTATTCATACAAAGGCGAAGGTCTATCTGTTATGGAGATGAGCCATCGCTCAAAAACATATGATGATATTATTGTAACGGCAGAAAAAGATCTTCGTGAACTTCTTAATATTAGTGATGATTACGCAGTTCTGTTTTTGCAAGGCGGAGCAACGTTTCAATTCTCAATGGTTGCGTTAAACCTAATGCCCACAAACAATAAAGCAGATTATATAAATACGGGAGCTTGGTCTAAAAAAGCAATTAAGGAAGCAAAAAGAGTTGGCGAAGTAAATGTTGCCGCAACTTCTGAAGACTCAAACTTTAATTATATTCCGAAGCAAGATGCCCTCAATCTAACAGAAAATGCTTCTTATGTTCATTTTACTTCGAACAATACAATTTTTGGAACTCAGTTTAAAACTGAACCTGAAGTAGGAAATGTTACTCTTGTCTGTGATGCGTCTTCTGATATTTTAAGTAAGCCAATTGATGTAAGTAAATATGGATTGATTTATGCAGGTGCTCAAAAAAATATGGGACCAGCTGGAGCTGCTCTTGTAATAGTCAAAAAATCTTTACTTGAACGTTCGCCTAATTCACTTCATACATATTTGAATTATAATACTCACGCAGAAAAAGGTTCAATGTATAATACTCCGCCAACCTATTCAATTTATATTATGGGTTTAGTGTATAAGTGGTTGTTAAAAAATGGTGGTTTGGAAGCAATGCAAAAAGTAAATGAAACTAAAGCAAAATTACTTTATGACACAATTGACAATTCTGATGGATATTACAAAGGTGCTGCTGCTATTGAAGATCGTTCACTTATGAATGTTACATTTAACTTGCAAAGCGAAGAGTTGGAAAAGAAATTTATTGCAGAAGCCACCGCAAAAGATTTTTCTGGATTAAAAGGTCATCGTTCAGTTGGCGGAATTCGAGCGTCAATTTATAATGCATTCCCAATAAAAGGTGTTGAAGAATTAGTTGAGTTTATGGGTGAGTTTAAAAAGAATAACGAATAGACTTTACGTAATAAACGAAATATGTTTTAATCAAAAAGTGAAGTAAAAAACATTGTGTTTTAAGGTGATCAGACAGAATAAAAACAAAGATGAAAAATAAAAGTTATAGAAAATATTTTACTGATGGCTTACTAATTGTATTTAGTGTTTTGTTTGCTTTGTTTATAAACAAACTTGCAGAAAATTATGAAACACAACAAAAGAAAGATCTTGCTATATTAAGTATTAAAAAGGAATTAAGGCAAAATTATAGAATTATTGAGAAATGGAATTTAAAACATATTGAAATCAGTAAAAGAATTAATAATATTATAATTGGTAAAGAAGATAGCCTAAAAACTGAATTAATAAAAAATAAACATTTTAATTTCGGAATCATTTCTAATAACGAAAATATAGTTTCTGAAATGCCTTCAAATACAGCTTGGGAAACATCTAAAACAATTGGGATTGTTTCTGAATTTGACTTTAATACAAATCAAAAATTATCTAAAGCATATAAATTACAACAATTGGTGACTGAAAAAACCTTAATGGGGATTATTGATTTAATATTTAATATGAAATCAAACGAAATTGAACAGTTTTATGCGATACTTAATCAATACCAATTAAGATTTAGAGAAATTGTAGGACAAGAAACAGGATTAAAATTTTATTATAAAGATGCAATTGAAAACATAAAATAAAGTGCTATGAAACGTCCATCGCTTTATGCACAAATCGTTTGTATGCAATCATTAAAAATTTAATTCTAAAAAAACATAAGGAAAAATGGCAGGCGGATTTTTTGCTTTATTTGATGACATTGCGGTGCTTCTAGATGATGTAGCGGCAATGAGTAAAATAGCAACTAAAAAAACAGCTGGTATTTTAGGAGATGATTTAGCCGTAAATGCTGAAAAAGCATCAGGTTTTGTTTCTTCGCGAGAGCTTCCGGTGTTGTGGGCAATCACAAAAGGTTCTTTTCGTAACAAACTAATTATACTGCCAGCGGCTTTTCTTCTTAGTGCTTTTTTACCTTGGTCAATTATTCCCATTTTAATGATAGGCGGTGTTTACTTAGCCTACGAAGGTGCTGAAAAAATATATGAGTATTTTTTCCCACACAGCCATCCTAAAGAGAAATCGGACTTTACGGAAAAAACAAAAGAAGAAATTCTAGAACACGAAAAAGGAAAAATTAAAGCAGCTATTGTGGTTGATTTTATTTTGTCAATTGAAATTATAATTATTGCACTAAGCTCTGTAGTTGAAAAAGAATTACTGGTTCAAATTTCAGTTGTTTCAATAGTTGCATTCATTGCCACCGTTGGGGTTTATGGTATAGTTGCAATTATTGTAAGAATGGATGACTTTGGTTATAAGCTGATATCATTTAACAATAAGGAAAAAAGTATATCTGATAGCATTGGCCTTTTTTTTGTGAATGCTCTTCCGCTGGTAATTAAAAGTTTGGCTGTAATTGGAACCATAGCAATGGTTTTAGTTGCGGGCGGTATATTTTTACATAACATTCCTTTTTTACATCAACTTTTTCATTCCTTGCCTTCTATTGTTGGAGAGTTTATTGTAGGTTTGGTTGTTGGTGCTATTGCTCTGTTGTTTGTTAAATTTTACGAAGCTATCTTTAGAAAAAACAAAGAAGTAAAAAATTAAAAAGAATAATATAAAATGAAAAAATTAATAATATTAGTATTGCTATTTAGTTTGATTGCGTGTAATAGTAAGCCTAAACCAAACCTACAATTATTTAGTCCAGAAGCATTTGCTTTTAATATTGGTGATGCTTGGGAGGTTAATGCATCTGTTAATGCAAAAGGTTTTGAACAAAAAGAAAACAATAATAATTTTGATATAAAATTATTATTCACCGTAGATTTGATTACACCTGAGAAAGATACATTAAGAAAAATCTTTTCTGATTCCCTTGCAAGTAATCAAAAAAATGAGTTCATTGATGTACCAATAGAAGCACAAATAGAACTTGATACAACATTTTCTATTGGAAACTATAAGTTGATTTTTGAAGTTTTGGATAAATATTCTAAACAAAAGAAATCAGCAGAAGTAAATTTTAATTTAACAACTGACTAAAATCAGAAAACCAATCCTCAACAAAAACTCGGTTTTCGTATTATAAATATTGTACTTCTTCAACAATTTAAATGGAGGTGCTAAATGTTATACGAAAAATTCATCCGATTAGTAGAAGACCACGCTGAATCACTTACCCAAGAATGGATTAAAGAAGTTAAAACAAACACTTGTACAACAGGCTATAGTAAAATTGAAGACGCTATATTAGGAGTTAGGGTATTTGATGTTTACAAGAGACTGGGAGAATGGATAATGAACACAGATCCAGCCGATCCCAAAACAGCAGAACACTTTATTAAATTAGGTAGAGAAAGAGCAAACGAAAAATTAAAAAATAGTGAAGTAGTTTATGCTCTGATACTTGCAAGAGTTGTTCTTTGGAGACATATTGTTGGTCAAGGAATTATTAATTCAACAATGGATATGTACCAATCTCTAGAGTTTTATCAAAAGGTAAATAATTTTTTTGATAAAGCCGTTTATTTTGTTGCCGTTGGATTTGAGAGTGTTAATAATAATGATCAAGAAAAATTAAAGAAAGATGATTTTGTTGACAAAGCTGTAAAAGGCGTTACCGGTTGGTTTTATCATAAGTAGTAAATAAATAAGCAATAAAACTTTTAGATTTAGACCTTCTTTTTAATGTTATATTTAATTTATGAACATATTAATTGCTCCCGATAAATTTAAAGGTTCTCTTACAGCTTCAGAAGTTTGTAATGCTGTTGAAGATGGAATTGTAAAATATTTACCTAATGCTAAAATTATAAAACGACCATTGGCTGATGGTGGAGAAGGCTCGCTTGAAGCAATAGAAAAGACAATTCAGTTCAAACGAATCTCGATAGAAGTTAAAGACCCCTTGTTTAGAAAAATTAAAACATACTATGGTTTGTTAGATAACGTAGCCTATGTAGAAATGGCTTTGGCTTCAGGTCTGCAACTATTGCACGAAGAAGAACGCAACCCAATGTTTACATCAAGTTTTGGAACCGGTGAAATAATTGCAGATGCAATTAAAAAAGGGGCTAAAAAAATATATTTGTTTGTTGGCGGCAGTGCAACAAATGATGCCGGAATTGGAATAGCTTCAGTGTTGGGATATGTTTTTAAGGATGAACAAAAACTCACTCTAGAACCTGTTGGCAGAAATTTAATAAAAATTAAAGAAATAGATTCTTCCAACACTATTTCTTTTCATGATGTTGAAGTGGTTGTTCTTACAGATGTAAATAATTCATTATTTGGAAAAGACGGAGCTGCAAATATTTATGCAAAACAAAAAGGAGCAAGCAAATCAGATGTGGTTCAGTTAAACAACGGACTAGTAAACTTTTCAGAAATGGTTAAAACTACTTTTGGCTTAGATGTTTCAAAAACATCTGGAAGCGGTGCTGCTGGTGGTGTTGGGGCAGGAGCTCTTGTTTTTTGTAATGCTAAATTAAAAAGTGGTATAGAAACTATTTTGGAGTTGTTAAGTTTTGACAAACTTGTTCAGCAATCAGATTTAGTAATTACGGGCGAAGGTTTATTGGATAAACAAACACTAGAAGGCAAGGTTGTTAAAGGAATTCTGGATAAATGTAAGGAAGCAAACAAGCCGGTAGGAGTTATTTGTGGCAGTTTAAATTTAAGTGAAGTTGAAATAAAAGAACTGAATGCGACAATAATAAAATCAATAAAGACCAAAGAAATGTCCATTGAAGATGCAATGCAAAATGCTTATTCCCATCTGGTTAAAAGGGTTGAAGAGTTGATTAAGGAAATAAATATCTAAAAGCACAGAGAAAAACTATTGTAGAAGCATCATTTTTTTAGTCTTAATATTATTATCTATAATGAGTTGATAATAATAAACACCACTTGCTAAATTACTTGCATCAAACAGAATGTTAAAAACCCCGGAAGGGCTTTGTTCATTAATTAATGTTGTTAGTTCCCTACCTAAAACATCATAAATTTTTAGTTTAACAATCGATTTATAAGGAACACTATATTTTATTGTTGTTGTGGGATTAAAAGGATTAGGATAATTTTGTTCCAAACTAAATGAAGAATAGTTTTCATTCACGTCAGAGAATACATCGGAAACAATATCGTTTTCTCCAGGGGAGCCACCTATGTTCGCTGACTTTAGCCAATAACTTGTATTATTAGGGTCTCCATTCGGATTTGTTTCGTATGATACTAATGAGTATCCATCACCATCAGCTTCTTCGGCCCAAGGTGCTTTGTCATTATATTCAAAAGAAAAAACAATCTTATTAGCGGCGTTAACAAGTTCAACTTTTTCACCTGCATTGTCTAACTGTCCACCATATTCCCAATTTGGATAAAAACTATATCTGTTATTAAACTCTAAAGAATCAGAAGCGATTACAATAATTTCTCCAGCCAGCAAAGTTGTTCCTTTTGGAAAAACAAAATCTATTCCTTTTGTAAAATAAGAAGATGATAAATTAATTTCGGTAGAACCAATATTTTTGAGTTCAATAAATTCAAATTCTTTTCCACTAATTGTATCTTGTTCTACCACTTCATCAATCGGATGATAGTGAAGCTCTGTAATTTTCAACGTAGAAAGATCTTCGTCAATAATAAATTTTGCCTCGTTTAGAACTCCCCAAACATTATTACTTATTGAACGCGTTTTAATTGTAGTTGTTTCAGAAATGGCAATTGGCTCATCATAAAGTTTAGCACTTTGGGAAACACTATCTTGATTGTAACTAGCTGGATCTGAATTATCGGTAGTATAATAAACAATACCAGTTGGAGAAGTAATTTCAACTTCAAATTTTTTTTCTACAACTCCACCAATTGAATTAAACTGGGGTGGGGCTAACAGGCTGAATAAATTTTTATCTACCAATTGACTAAATAAAGTTTCGGTTCTATTAGGCAAAAAAGTATTAAGCAAAAAATCTATGGCATTGTTCCAATCTTCTTTTGTAAATGGTTCCTCTCTTTTTGAATCTCCCCACCTTGCAGATTCAGTAATAATTGCTGTTTCTATTTGTGCTTTTCTAATGTTAATTCTGTTAGCATTGTTCGTAAGTGTTAAAGCACCGTTATTAAAAAAATGTTTGTAAACTCTATCCGCAAACTTTAATCTGTAGTTTTTGTTTCTTGCTAATTTTTGGTGAATCCATTGAGGGTTAGAGTGTCTAAATTCTTCTCCCGCTGGGAATGGACCTGTTCTATCATATCCCCAATCGCTAAGACTAACAGAACTCTCTCCATAGAATAGAGTATGTTCACCATCATGTCTAAAAAACTTAAAGCCATCAGAATTCTCTCTATTGTAGATTGCATAAAAATTATTTGGGTAACTATTCTCTCTATAGTTTGAAATAGGACCATCCCAGTCACCAACAAAAAAAGTAATAATCATGTAATCAATAAGATTATCAACATCCAATAATTTATCATACTCTAAGTTTCGAGATCCATCAATGTTTAAGCCTTGCACCTTTAAATATAATTCATCGTTATCAAATCCAACCTCTCCTGCGTCCCAAAGCTCCCTCCACTTTAATAAATTTCCATCAGTTGCTTCAATTTCATACACGTTAAAATCATCCCCTGTATCAACCTTAACAACATCGTAATCTTCTTTGTTGCCGCCAAGATAAGATTCTGCAAATGAAGCTTCGGACCTTTCTTGGGTTTGAAACAATCCCCAGTAACTTCCGTTAATATATAAATGGCCATATCTGCTTCTAGTGTAAGGTTGTTCCATATCTCTTTGGGTATCTCTAGAAAAAATATCCCTTAAAAAAGTATTATTTTGATTTCCTTGGTAGGACCATGAATAATTTTGAGCTGTTCTTAAATCAATATTATCAAATTTTTCAGTTCCTTCTTCTCCAAACAAAGGGTATTCCAATTTTGAATCTCCATATTTAGATCTAAAAATAAATCTAAAAGCATGTTTTGGATTATTGTAATGCCTACTCCAACCGCCTCTGATTCTTAGACCGCAATCAATTTGAAAACCATTTGCTCCATCTGTTTTAATTAATTCTAACGATGCTTTTCTTTCCCATGCATCTCCATGCATTAAAGCATTTACAAATATTCCACTATCAGGATCAAAAAGATTACCTAGTTTAGTTACTAATGAAAAAGTTGGAATTGAATTAAAACCCTCTTCGATTTGTGTAGAGTATGTTGGACTATTGTAAATCTCAGGATCCAATCCATAGTTTATGTCATGCTCACCTCCAGGACTAAGCCAATCTGAGCCAGGCATAATGTTATCTCTGGAAAGCTCTGCAATTTTATTTATGAATAAATAAGTTTTTGTGTAAATTTTACTTGCTAAGGTGTCATTAAGAACAGCACATGCTTTAAGAATGAACCCTGGTGCGTGATCGCGACCTACTGTCATGTTTGGATCGATTGTAATTTTTAAGGGCGTATTGCTAATCAAAGCATTGTTCGATGTAAACGGATTTGTTCCATCTAAAGTATAATAAATTTTGAGATTAGGATTATCACTACTAATAGATAATTCAAAAGGCTCAGTATAAAATCCTCTATTATGAGAAAAAAGAAGCTTCTCGCTAGCAAAGGAGCTATTGATAAAACTTCCGAAGAATAAAAATATTCTTAGAATTATAAAACATCCACTCTGTAAAATAGATGGTTGTTTTTTATTTATTCCATAATCGTTTATTATATTCAATTCAGCGTTATCCTTTTTTCTACATTACTTAACAAACTTCCATTTTTAACAATTGTTAAAACTTTTTGAATATCCAAATGAAGTTCTCTATCATTTTCAAGTGGTGGAACAACCTTTCTAATTTGTTTGTAAGCTTCTCTCGTTCCGTTCCCACACTTTAATGGTTTTAAAAACTCAATTCCTTGAGAGGCGCTCATTAACTCTATGGCTATCACTGTTTGAACATTATTTAGAATTGAATAACATTTCCGTGCAGCAATTGATCCCATAGAATTATGATCTTCTTGATTTGCAGAGGTTGGAATAGAATCAACACTTGCTGGATGTGCTAAGGTTTTGTTTTCAGAAACTAAAGACGCCGCTGTATATTGCGCTATCATTAGGCCGGAATGCAAGCCACCTTTTTTTGTAAGGAAGCGTGGTAAGTTACTAAGCTGACCATTAACCAATCTTTCTGTTCTTCTTTCTGAAACACTCGCAAGTTCGGACAACGCAATTGACATAAAATCCATTGCCAAAGCCATTGGCTGTCCATGAAAATTTCCACATTCAAGATAATCGCCATCATTAGGAAAAATTAATGGGTTATCAGTAACCGCATTTATTTCAACTTCAACCTTAGAGCAAACATAATCGATAGCATCTTTTGATGCTCCGTGAATTTGCGGAATGCATCTCAAGGAATATGAATCTTGAACTCGCTCGTCCCCTTCTAAATGAGAATCTCTTATCTCGCTGTTTTTAATTAACTCTAACATATTTGTTGCTGAAGATATTTGTCCGTTATATGGCCTGAGTTTGTGTAGGCGCAAATCATAAGCTTTGTCAGTTCCTCTTAGAGCTTCGTGAGTTAACGCTCCACTTACATCAGCAAGTTTGGAAATGTTTTTTGCTTGAATACAAATATATGAGGCGAAGGCTGTCATCATTTGAGTTCCATTGATTAATGCCAAACCCTCCTTAGCTTTCAACGTAATGGGTTTTAAGTTGAATTTTTTGAGAGCAGAGCTTGCAGAAACTAATTTTGTAAATTTGGTTGAGTTGCTTGTTGTTTTGTCAAAAACTTGTACTTTCCCTTTCCCAATTAAGGCCAAAACTAAATGAGAAAGTGGTGCTAAGTCTCCACTAGAACCAACCGAGCCTTGAGAGGGAATTGCTGGAACGATATTGTTGTTAATCAGTTCAATTAACAGATTTAAAGTTTCTAGTCTTATTCCTGAGTGACCTTTGGCTAATGCATTCACTCTTAACAGCATCATTGTTTTGATTATAAATGGTGGTAGTAACTCACCTACACCAGCAGCATGACTAACAATTAAATTTCTCTGAAGTTCTTCAATTTTATTTTTAGATATTTTAACATTTGCAAATTCACCAAAACCAGTAGTTACTCCATATATAACTTTATCGTTTTCAACCCACTCATCTATTAATTTTCTAGCTTTTTTAATTTTTGCTTCAGCCTGTTTTGACAATTGAACAGTTATATTTTTTTCAATAAATAAATCTATTTTTTCAAGAGTTAAACTGCTTCCATCTAACATTAATTTTTTAGTCATTATAAATTCTCTGTTATTTTATTTCTAATTGAACTGAAAAATTAGGCAAGAATGAATAGAATTCAAACTAAATATCTAAAGATAAAATGTAGTTAGCTTTAGGTAAAATTTTTGAAGAGAAAATAAAAAAGCGATTAATAAATTAATCGCTTTTTGTAAAACATAAATAAATTATAAAGATTTTATCCTAAATAAACTTTCAGCTTTTTGCTTCTAGAAGCGTGACGTAGTTTTCTTAAGGCTTGTTCTTTAATTTGTCGAACTCTTTCTCTGGTAAGGTTTAGAATTTCACCAATTTCTTCTAAAGTAGCTGTATATTCTGTATTAAAACCAAAATAAAGTTTAATTACAGTTGCTTCTTTATCAGATAAAGTTGAAAGAACTCTTTCAATTTCATTTCTTAATGATTCACTCATTAATCTATTATCAGGAGTTGGTTGAGCGTCATTTGGCATAACATCCAACAAACTACTTTTGCTGTCTTCACTTTGAGAAAAAGGTGCATCAACAGAAACTTGACGACCTGAATGTCTTAAAGTATAAGCAACATCATCAATATTCATATCTAATTCTTGTGCAATTTCCTCAACGCTTGGTTTTCTTTCAAGTTCTTGTTCTAAACGGCTTGCAGCCTTAGAAATTTTTGATAATTCACCAACTCTGTTTAAAGGTAAACGCACCATTCTAGATTGATCTGCAATGGCTTGCATAATGGATTGACGAATCCACCAAACAGCATAAGATATAAATTTAAATCCACGAGTTTCATCAAATTTTTTTGCTGCTTTAATTAATCCCAAATTCCCTTCGTTAATCAAATCACTCAAAGGTAAACCTTGGTGTTGATATTGTTTTGCAACACTTACAACAAATCTAAGATTAGCTTTTGTCAGTTTGTCTAAAGCAAATTTATTCCCCTCACGTATCTGTACAGCCAACGTAATTTCTTCTTCGGGCGTAATTAAATCAACTTTTCCAATTTCTTGGAAGTATTTGTCTAGTGATTGACTTTCTCGATTCGTTATTTGTTTAGTAATTTTCAAATTGGGTGCTCCCATAATTAGGTTTAATTAAAAATTCCACCATACTAAATAGCTTTAGTATATACGTATTTTATTTTACATTGTCAAGAGTTATTTTAGAGAATAATTATTGACCAATTTATTTTATTAAAAAACGAGTCAAAATTATTCTTTTATCAATAAGTTTGATTAAAAGATTTTTTGATAATACTAATTTCTTGAAATCATATAAAAATGTAAAGTGCATAGAGATTTTACTACAAACAACATATTCGTAAAGAAATTTTTATTGTTTAGTAATTATAAAACTATTTTACATGTTTATACAAGTTGATTTAAGTATTATTCTAGATACATCTCAAATGTATATAATAAAAAAAAATATTATATTAACTTAGATCACAATTATCTAAATTGGATTCACTTAAAATCATTTTTTTAACAAATTTTTAAGGAAAAACGAATATTATGTTTAATAAACAAATTGAAAACATAAGAATGTCTCCAATTGTTACAATTAGTGAGGAGATTAGGAGAATTGCTCCAATATTTAAAGAAAAAACTGGATTAGATTTTATTAGGTTCCAAAGAGGAGAAATTGATTTTCCAACACCTGAGTATATTAGAAATGCTGCGAAAAAAGCCTTAGATGATGGATTTACAAAATATCCAAAATCTGGTGGTGAACCTGACCTAAAAGATGCAATTTTGGGAAAACTGGAAAGATTTAATGGTGCACACAATCTTACAAGAGATAATATTGTTACTACTTATGGAGGTCAAGAAGCCTTAGAGTTGTCTTTTCAATTATTTAAGGGAAAAAAAGCTGCTGGTTTCGGTCCAACTTGGAGTGTTGTACTAGAGAATTTTATTCCTTTTGCAGATATTGATTTTAAGGAAATAGCCCTTAATGATGATTTTAGTGTAAATTTTGAAATATTGGAAGAAGTTGCAAAAGAGATTACTTTCTTTTATTTGAATACACCGCAAAATCCAACTGGTAAATTATTTACTGAAGAAGAGGTGACAAAAATAGTTGAAATCTGCAAACGCAATGATGTATATATTATTTCCGATGAAGCTTATGAAAAAATAACGTTTGAGGGTAAAAAACATTTTAGTCCAACTAGTTTAGAATATGATAAAATAATTAGCACATTTACCTTTTCTAAAAGTTATTCAATGACCGGTTGGAGACTTGGATATTTAGTTACCAGAAATGAAACAATTACAAAGCTACTAACAATGGCAAATTATACACAAACTGCCGGTGTTACAACTTTTATGCAATATGCAGGAAAAGAAGCTTACAATAATATAGAAGCAGAAGAAAAAGCGGTTTCTAACATGATTGTTGAGTTTGAAAAACGTAGAAATTTGCTATATGATGGATTTAAAGCGATTGATGGTGTTGAGGTTACAAAACCAGATGGTGCTTTTTATTTGTTCCCTAATTTTACAAACTTTATTCCTAAAGATTTAACAGGAGATGAAAGAAACAAATATATTTACAATAAACTTCTTGATATAGGAATTGCAACTGTTTATGGATCGTGTTTTGGAAGTTGTTTTAATGATAATTTAAGATTTTCATTTTCTACAACTCCAATTGAAGCAATTGAAGAAGGAATGGAAAGAATGCAGAAACTATTTAGAGAATTGGCATAAAAATAATTATTCAAATTGAATTGGTTGCATACACAATCAATTCAGTTTGAGCATATCTCTTACAAGTGGAGTTAGTCCACTAAACAAAAACTCAACAGCAATAACCATAACAATTAGCCCCATTATTCTCATTAGGACTTTATTTCCGCTATCTCCTAAAAACTTAACAATTTTTCTTCCGCCCAATAGTGAAAAAAGCATAATTAGTAAAACCAGAATAATTACTAAGAACAGAACTATTGTTTGAGATACATTTGCGGCATCATTATAAAGAACAATTGCAACTGTTATTGCTCCGGGACCACAAATTAGTGGAATTGCCAATGGAGTAATTGCAATATCATTCAAGTCTTCAAAAGAATCACCCTCGCTAGATTTAATTCTAACAATTCTTGCCTGAAGCATATCATAACCGGCAATAAAAAAAATGATTCCGCCAACAACACGTAAACTATTTACAGAAATTGCAAAAATATCAAATATGAATTTACCAGCAATTGCAAATAGAATTAGAATAATAAAAGCTGTAAACACAGCTTTATATGCAACCATTTTCGCATCTTTTGTTTCTAATCCGGTAGTTAAAGAAATATAAACCGGAATTATTCCTAGCGGATTCATCATAGTAAATAAAGATGTAAATGCAACTAATGTAAATTCAAGCAATGTATCCATTAGATTTTCTTAATCTTGTTTCGTTTTTAACAAATTAAATTTTTCTTTAATTAACTTCCACGCATTATCAAGATTAGCTTCCGTTGTTCTTATTCCTGAAACAACCAACCTTATAGTAAACTTACCGTTTAATTTAGTATGACTCAAATATAACTTACCTGAATCATTAATTTCATCCATTAACGTTTTATTAAAATCGTTTAGTTCTTCTTCTGTCATGTTTGAAATTGGAACAGCTCTAAAACAAACCGCACTAAAAGGTGTTGGAGCTAATCTTTCAAACATATTTTCATTATCAATTAAATTTGCAAATTTTTGTCCTAATCGTATATGGTCTCTGATTATATTTTGTAAACCCTCTACACCAAAATATCTTATAACAAACCAAAGCTTAATTGACCTAAAGCGTCTTCCAAGTTGAATTCCATAATCCATATAATTGGTAACTTTATCTTCAACTTCTGTTTTTAAATACTCTGGAACAATAGAAAAGGCTCGTTTTAATATTTCAGGTTTGGTTGTGTATAAAATGCTCAAATCGATAGGTACAAAAAGCCATTTATGAGGATTAATAACTATTGAATCAGCTTTCTCTACGTCATTTAGAATATAATTAAGTTCTGGCAAAATTGCGGCAGTTCCTGCGTATGCAGCATCAACATGAAGCCATAGTTTATATTTATCGTTTATTTTTACAATTTCTTCTACAGGATCAATGCTTGTTGTGGATGTTGTTCCAATTGTTGCAACAATACAGAATGGCTGTAGATCATTTTCAAGATCCTCTTTAATAGCTTTTTGTAATTCATGAGGAATCATTTTAAAACTATTATCAACTTTAATTTTAACCAACGCAGAATCTGATAGCCCTAAAGTTTTTACCGCTTTTTCAATTGAAGAATGTGCGTGTTCAGAGGTATAAATTCTAAGTTTAGATAAATTAAAATTACTGTTAGTTTCTTTTGCTTGTTCTCTAGCGGCGGCAATTGCGTGTAAAGAACTAATAGAAGCTAAATCATAAATTATTCCCCAAAATTTTTCAGGCAGCTGTATCATTTCCCTGAACCAATTAAGAGTTACTTCTTCAAGCTCGGTTAAAGCGGGAGAAGTTTTCCAAAGCATTCCATTGTTGTTAAGACCTGCAATTAATAATTCAGCTAAAATTCCAGGTCCAGAAGAAGTAGCATTAAAATATGCCATAAAATTTGGATGGTTCCAATGAGTAATTCCTGGCATAATAATTTTGTCAATATCAGCAAAAACATCACTCATTTGTTCGCTTTTTTGAGGAGGATATTTTGGTAATTTGTTTTTTATATCGCCCGGATTAACTTGCGAAACAACTGGAAATTCTTCTACATTTTCTAAGTAGTTTGCAATCCAATCTACCAACTCATAACCACTTTTTCTGAAATCCTCGATTGGCATATCTTTGTTCTTGTTAAGCATGATCTTATACTATTCTTTATAGGTTGTTAAAATAATTTGAAGTAGAAAAATAGATAATAATTAAGAATAAAAATAGAATTCAAAGATGGATTTATTAAAAAGGGCAGATAAATAAAAAAATATCATTATTTATAATACTGAACAACGGAACAATATTAGCCATATTGTCAGTTCTTAAATCGATCATGATCAGAATTAATAGATTTCTATCCTTTAAAAGTTTCATAACGAGACGATTTAAGAAAAACTAGGTTCAGTTTCTGTTGTAGCAAAAAATGATAAAAAGGCACTTATTATTAAAGTCTTTTGTTTTAGATATTTAATGGATGAAAAAATCTCATAATAAGAATTCAAAAAGGTAAAAATTACCGTTTAATATTTATCACGGCATAGTATTTGCATTTAATGGTGCTGTAGAAAAAATAATAAATAAACTTGATAAAATGTCGACAATAAACAAAGCAATTATTTAAGGTAAAGGCAGAGAAAATGCAAAATCAAACAAACTTAGCATTAAAAAACAATTTTCTATTTAAAGATACTGACGTATCAAGCTTAATGCTTGATGATTTAGATCTCAGTATAATTAACTTAAGTGAGGGCGAAGTTCTTTTTAAGAATGGAGATTTTGCAACGTCAATCTATTTAATAGTAGATGGCGAAATAAGTTTACTTAAAAAACAAAGTTTTTCAAAAACGGCTTCATCAACTTTAACTAAGGATGAGTTTTTTGGACAAGATGAGTTTTTTACAAACTCAGAAAGGACATCTACTGCATTGGCTGCAAAAGATACTCAGATCGCCGAATTATCTAAAGAAAATATAAATATTTTATTATCTCAGCATAATTCGATTCTAGGTAATCTAAAAACTTCAGTTGAAGGTAACAGCGAAGTTCTAAATAATTTAGATAAACTATTATTAGAAGCTAAAGAAAGTTCAAAAGATTCAGAAAACAAGGTATCAATATTCGACCTAACATCTCAGAAAGGAGAAGATGAACTTAAACATTTAAATCAATTAAAGAAAAAAGACACACTTATAGAAAACCTAAAAGGCAAAATTGATAAATATTCAGGCTTTGTTAAAAAGAAAGAGAAACAAATTACAGACTTATATGAAAGAATAGAAGACTATCAAACATCTAATAAACAATTAAACAACTTAATGGAAACACAGCATGAGCAGTTAACAAGATTGTTGGATGCTGAAAGTATGCATAAAGATAGTTTAGAAGAACAAATGAATAAAACAAATAGGCTTGAAAAAGAATTGTCAGAGTTAAGTTTTGCAAATCCAAGCCTAGAAGCAAGTTTGGCGAATAGCACAGAAACAATTTCAGAGTTAGAAACTAAAATTAGTTCTTTTGAAAAAGTCGAAGAGAGTCGTTCTAAGATAGAACAAGATTATGTTAACCAACTCAATAATGCAAAAAATGAAATTACGCAATTAACGCAAATTGTTGATGAAAGCAAAAATAATTCCCAAAATGCCAATGAGGAAAACGAAAACCAGCAAAAAAAATCTCAATCAGAAATAAAAGAATTAAAATCAGAAATTGAAGAACTTAAGAAAAATTCTGCAACTAATTCTAATATATTAATTGAAGAACATGAAAGATTATTACAAGAAAGAGAAAGTGTAATAATCTTTCATGAAGGCAAATTAGAAAGACGCACGAATGAAGAAGCAAAACAAACTGAGGATAAAAAAGAAAGTTCAGAACAACTAGAAAAAGTTAAGAATGAAAATGTTAGGTTAGAGGCTGAATTAAAAAGAAATCAAGAAAAATTATACGAAAGAGATGAACTGATTCTAAATCAGAAAGAAAGTGGAAAGAATATAAACACACAAATTAGCGAATATGAAGAAAAGTTGAGAAATAACAGAATTGCTCTTAGTGAAAAAGAAAAAGAATTAGAAAATGTCAGCCACATTAGAGTAAAATACGAAACTCTTGAAAAAGAGAAGAATGAAATTATTTATCACTTGAATGAAAAAATAAATAATTTAGAAAAAAGTTATGATGAATACAATAATGAGAATGAAAGTAAAACCAATAAACTTTCCAGCCAGGCAGATGAATTATTAAGTTTACGTGAATCAACTGAACAATTACACAATGCGGATAAATATAAAAGTGAATTAATTGGCGAGCAGTCATATAAGATTGCGCAACTAGAAGATGATGAGAAAAAACTAAATAAATTACAAGTTGAACAAAAGAATGTAATTGCAGAATTAGAGGTAAAGTTAAGTGAAAGTGAAGTAAGGTTTGAAACTTCAGCATTAAAAGAAAAAGAATCTAGACAAAACTTTAATCAGAGCATTGCCAAAATTGAACTTCAAAAAGATGAAGTAGAACAAATAAAATCAAAAGTTGAAGAGCTTAATAAATCTGAAGAAAACAAAAATGATGTAATTAATAAACAGAATGACCACATAGAAGAGTTAAAGACAAAAGAAACTTACTTAAAAAATCTAGAAGCCAAAAAAGAAGAAGTAATAGAAAGACAATTTGGTAGAATAATTGAGTTAGAAGAACTCGAGAAAGAACAATCAAGAGAGGTTGCTAATAAAACAGAAGTAATAATAAAGATAAGTGAAGAAAACTCTAACCATATTACGCGGATTACGGAACTACAAGATTCATTAAACTACTCTAAGCAATCAGGGCAAACTTTACAGAGTGAATTAAGTATTAATAAATCGTTAAATAAAGAATTAACATCTAGTGGTTTAAAATTATCAAAATCTATAGAAGAATTAAATTATTCAATCGACAAAAAGAATGAAATAATTGAAACTCAATCAGAAGCAATTATTGGTCACGAAGAAGAAATTACAAACCTTAAATCAATTGAAAATGAAAAGAATGAGATAATTGTAGCTCAAAGCCACAAGGTTACTGAAACAGAACATAAAGTAACTGACTTAGAGAGTAAACTATTAGAAAAATCAGAAATAGAAGAAGAACTAAACAACAATATAGAGTATTTAAACAAAAAGACCTCAGAGCTTAATATTGAAATAGAAGAAAACAAAAAAGGCGCTGATCAGTATAAGTCTATAATAAATCAAAACGAGCAAACGATAAGCGGATTAAATGAAAAAGTTTCAGAATTAAGTTCAACAATAGATGAAACGAATAATCAAATATTAGAAAATCAGAAAGATGCAGATGAAAAAGCTATCTTAATTACCAAGTTTACAGAAAGCGAATTGGTCTTAAGAAGGGTTCTTGGAGAAAAAGAAGAAAAAATAGAAGAAAAAGAAAACAAAATTGTTGGTCTGGATAATAAAATTAATAATTTACAAAAATCACTTAATGATATAGAGCTACAGATAGTAAATGAACGAAATGAAACACAACCTCTTAGAGATAATCTTAAAAAATTGGAAAATACGTTACAGCAAAAAGAGGAAGTAATTTTAGAAAACACTGAAATAATTGAAAAACAATTGGGAGAACTTTCTGAAATAAATACTCGTTTGGAAAATTATAAACAAGAAGCTATTGAACAAGAAGATGTTGTTAGAGATAAAAACTCTAAAATAGCAGACTTAAGATCGGTTGAAGCAAAATTAACAAATGAAAATAAAGAAAAAATCAAAGAGCTTGATGAATTAAAAATAAACCTAAATGAATTCAAGACTGCTGTAGATGAATTTCAAAATGAAAAGGGACAAATAGAAACCGAGCTTGAAGAATTAAAACAAGACTTTCTAGAAGTATCTAAAAGAGAGCAAGTTCTTATAATGCAAGCTGAAAACAAAGAAAATGAATTCACAGAACTTAGTACTTCATTTGAAAATGCAACAAGTGTAATTGATGAATTGAAAAGAAGTGCAAATGATAAAGATTTAACAATAAGTTCATTAAGTGAAAAAGTTGAAGGAGCTTATAATTATCTCGAAGAAACAAAAACTGAGTTAGAAGCAAATAAAGCTCGTGAAGAAATTAAGGACTCAGAAATAAATGAACTAAAGTCATCAGTTGATAATAAAAACAATGAAGCTAGTGAGCTTAAAGACCTTCTATCTGAAAAAGAAAATAATATAAATAAATTAAATAAAAAGGTAGAAGAACAAAGAATTGATGTTGAAAATTTACAAAGCTATAAAGAAAAACTAGAACAAGAAGTAACAAAAAGTCTAAGTGCTGATAAAGTGATTGATGAACTTAACAAAACTTTAACAGAAGTTAAAAATACCTTTGAAAGTAAAGAATTAAAAATTACAAACTTAGACAAAGAAGTAATCTCATTGCAAGAAATTCTATTTGAATATGAAAGAAACTCAGGGAAGCAAGAAGATATAACAAACAGTTTAAGTGATAAAATATCCGAATTAAATAGAGAAAAAGCTGATTTAGCAGAGTTATTACAGGATAATCAAGCAGATTATAATGAACTACATGAAGAAAATATAAAACTAGAGAAAGTTATTAGTGGCTTAAATGAAGAAATTCATAATGTTGAAAATAACTTAGAACAAAAACTCGTTGATAAATCAAATAAGTCCGAAGATCTACAAAGAACTGTTTTTGAACTTGAAGGACAAATTGAAACTCTTCAAAAAGTAACGCATGAAAAAGATAATGAGAGAGTCAAAATTATTGAAGCTCATTCATCAGAAATTGTTGGATTAAAAGATGATTTAGATAAAAAGTTTAAATCATTTGAAAACACTAACAATGAATTAAATGAAACAGTAATAAAAATTGATAACTTGAACAAAGTTATTAAAGAACAGAAAAACGAATTAAACAACCAAGAAGAAGTTCTAAGATCAAAAGAAAATAGAGAAGAAGAATTACTTATTAAGGAAACAGAACTAAATAATATAATTGAAGTATTAAATCAAAAAATATCTGATTTTACAACAAGGTCTGTGGAACTTGAAGAAAAAGTAGAATTGTCTGAAAAAACTAACAAAGAAAAAGAAAAAGAAATTTTTGAATTAAATTCACAATATGAAGAAGTTACTAATAATTCATCAAGTGCTCAAGAAGAAAAAAATAAGTTAGAAGAAGATTTAAAAAAACAAAAAGAACTAATTAAGTTTTTACAAGACAAAGAAGATGATTTGTTAAATAATGAGTGGGAATTAAATAACACAATTAAAAACTTAAAAATTAAACTAGTAGAATCTACTAATAAGACTCAAGAATTTGAAAATAATCAAAACAATTTAGATCAGGAATTAGTTGAGAAAACTAGTTTTGTTGGTGAGTTGGAAAAAAGTATTTCGGATATGAAAGAAAGTTTAGAAAAAGAGAGCTTAACCAAAAGTGAGCTTGAATCTGAACTAGAAAAAAATAAAGAGCAACTAGAATTATTGGTTGATGAAAAAGATAGAATTAAAAATCAAAATGAGACATTAACCAATAAGCTTAGCAATTATGAAAAAGATCTCACAGACAAAAGTGGTCAAAATGAAGAATCAACAAAAATAGTAGACGAATTATCAAGCAAAATTAAAAGTTTGGAAAAACAATTAGAAGAAAATAATTCACAACTAACTGAAAAAGAACAAACTTTAAATGAATTGGGAGAAGAGTTAACAACCGTTTCTTTAGAAAGAGAAACTAACAAGAACAATTCATTTGGTTTAGAAGAAATTGTTAAAGAATTGGAAAATAAATTATCCGAAGCTGATGAAACCCAAGAACAAAATTTGTTGGTAATTGAAAGCTTAAAGAATGAAATTATAAATAATGAAGAAAAATTAACAAATGTTAAGTCTGAGCAAAGTGATATTTCAAAAGAAATAGAGGATAAATATTTAGAACAAATTTCATCATTGGAAGAAAAACTTTCTGGATTGAAAAACTACGAAAGCATTATAGAACAAAAAAATATAATTATTGAAGAGCAAGGTAATCGGTTATCAGAGGTTAAACTCGAAAAAACAGATTCAAATATTGATTACATAAAAACAAAAGAACAGCTTGATGATTATAGAAATGAAATTGTAAAACTAAATGAAATTAGAGAAAACTTTAAACATGTAATTGCTGATAAAGACAACAAACTTGAAATACTAGATGACAAATTTAAAACAATGGTTAACGAACTTGATGAGCAAAAATTTAAAGAAGAAAGTCAAAGTGAAATTATAGAAAATCAAGTGTTAAAAATTGCTGAATTAGAATTAAACATGGAAGAAATTAGCAATAGAATACAAACAAATAACGAAAAACCCGAGAAGTTAAATATTGAGACAGAAGACATTAATGATAATTCTAAAATAGAAACAAACGTAGAAGAAAATTTACAAAATACAGAAGAAATAGACTTTACATCATTCTTAGAACCTGAAGATGCGGAAGAAAAAGAAATAAATGAAATAAAAGAAGAAATAGTAGAAAAAGAAGAAAGTGTTGAAGAAGTTGATTTCTCATCTTTCTTAGAACCGACAGAAAATCAACCAACTGAAATAAATGAAAATATAACAGAAAAAGAAGAAAACGTAAATATTAATTCATTCATAGAGGCGGATAGCGAAAATAGTGAATTTAATTTTGATGAACCTGCTGAATTAACAATTGATGAATTAGAAAATGTTGAAGAAAAAGAATCTAATTTAGAGGAAGTTGATTTTTCTCCTTTTGAAGAGAAAGAAGATGAAATGGCTGATCTTAATCTGGAAGAAACAACAAAAGGAGAAAGTTTAGATCTAAACTTTGATCCAGAAGAAAATCATGATGTAAAGTCAGAATTTACTCCAAACGAAGATCAATCAAAAAATGAAAATCTAAATGAACATCAAGAATTTTCAAATGTATTTTATGGAGAGATTAGTGTTGTAAACGTTTCTGTAGCTAGAGCAACTATGGATATTGCTTCAAATTTTAAAACATTTCTTCATGATTTAATAGATGCAAAAAACACTAAAATAGTTATTGATTTAACAGAATGTGAATTTGTTGACTCAACAGTTTTGGGAGTGATGGTAAGTTCGCTTAAAAAATCCATGAGTCAAGGTGGAGACCTTAGAATAGTTTGGGGCGACAATACAGAATCATCAATGTTTTATATAACAAGAATGGATAAAGTATTTAAACTTTACGATACTCTAGAAGATGCAATTAAAAGCTACAGCGAATAATATTTTTTTACACAAGTAGAGATTTGAAAAGTTAAATCTCTACTTGTGTTCTTTTAAGAATCAACACATCAAGACCTTCCAAGAAGCAAAACCAAAATGTAACAAAATCCTACACTATCTAATTTTTTTATTGACAAGAGAACAAATTTTCTAATTATTCCGCTTAATTTTCAAAGAATTTTGTCGATTGTATAATTATAATACATTCTTTTTGTATCAAATTGATAACAGAAATTAAATTTTCGTCTTGATTTAATAAAGTCACGAGTTATAGAATAGGACTCGATGGAAGTTTTAGATAAAAAAATAGATTGTCTATTAGACAACAATGAAGAGCTTTATTCACTTTTAGAGCTCTCATCAGAGCTTGTTTTTGTTTTAGATAAAACAGGAAAATTTAATTTTATAAATAAATCTGGTGCAGAAAATTTAAGCTATAATGTTGAAGAAATTATAGAAAAACACTTTTTTGATTTTATATCCGAGGATTTTAAAATAAAAGTAATTGAAGCTTTTAAAGAATTAAAGAGTAGTGCTTCAGAAGTTGAATTTGTTGTAGCCTTAATTCCCAAGGTTGGAATTGAACAAACATTTAGCTTCAAGATAAAACAATTGACAGAAGCGGATGAGCTTGTTGGTGTATTTGGGATTGGAAAAAACACAAATGAAGAAAATATTTATAAAAAGAAGTTAAAGGATTTTAGTTCAAGATTAACAGAATCAAGAAGATTAAATATAATTGAAAAAGATAGAGCTAAGCAAAAAATTAGTGTTTTAAATGAGCTTAATAGTTTAAAAAATAAATTTATATCTAATGTTTCACATGAACTTAGAACACCTTTAGCTTCAATTATCGGTTTCTCAGAAACAGTTGCAGATGATGAAAATTTAACATTAGACAATGCTAAAGAGTTTAATCAAATAATTTTAAGTGAGAGTAAACGGTTAGCAAAATTCATTAACGACATTTTAAATTTTTCAGAGTTGGAAAGTGAAAAACAAAAATTAAGTAAAAATTCTGTTGATGTTATTTCAATACTAGAAAAAAATGTAACATCAATAAAAAATCTATGTGAAGAAAATAATATTACGTTAACAAGTAATTTGCCGGATTCAGAAATAACAATTTTTGCAGATGAAAAAAAATTAAGCAAAGCTATAAATTATTTATTCGCGAATGCAATAAAGTTTTCAGAAGAGAATGGTAGAATAGCAATAGAAGCAAAAGAATTTTTAAAAGAAGTCGAAATAATTATTAGTGATACCGGAATTGGAATTCCAAATGAAGACTTGCCACATTTATTTGATAAGTTTTCTAAAATTGATAATGAAGAAAGCAATTTACCAGGAACAGGCTTTAGTCTAATTACGGTTAAACAAATTATTGATTTACACAAAGGATTAATATACATAAAGAGTGAAGTTAATAAAGGAACAAGCTTTATTATAAGGCTTCCCAAATATTTGACAGATTAAAAACTACGGAGAAGAAATTGGAAAAAACAATTTTTATAGTAGATGATGAACCTGCAATTTTAAAACTTATTACACATTGGGTTAAGAACGAATGGGATTATAATGTTCGTACTTTTACAAACGGAACAGATCTTCTGGATAGCATTTATGAAAACCCGGATATGATATTACTTGATATTATGTTGCCAGACATTAGCGGAACGGAACTTCTTAAAAGAATTAAACGAATGAACAAACACCTTCCGGTTATTATGTTGTCGGCCCAAGGAAACATTGATGTTGCGTTAGAGTGTATTAGAGAAGGAGCTTATGATTATTTTCCTAAACCTGTTGATAAAAACAGACTTAAACCTGCAATCAAAAATGCAATTAGAAGTTTCGATTTAGAAAGAAGAGTAGATGAATTAAATACCAATTTACAAAGCGAATATAGATTTGATAATATTGTCTCTGCTGATAAAAAAATGCAAGATGTATTTAAAATGGTTACAAAAGTTTTAAATAATGATATTACTGTTCTGATAAATGGTGAGAGTGGAACAGGAAAAGAATTAATAGCAAGGGCAGTACATTACAACGGAACTAGAAAGAATGAACCATTTGTAGTTGTTAACTCAGCTTCAATACCAAGAGAGCTTTTAGAAAGTGAATTGTTCGGACATGAGCGAGGAGCTTTTACTGGAGCACATCAAAAGAAAATAGGAAAATTTGAATTAGCAAATGGTGGAACAATTTTCCTTGATGAAATTGGTGATATGGAAATGTCGTTACAAGCAAAAATTTTAAGAGTAATTCAGCAAAAAGAATTTGAACGAGTCGGCGGAAACGAAACAATTAAATCTGACGTTAGAATAATTTCTGCAACAAATGTTAATCTAAAAGAGGCTGTGTCTAAAAGAGATTTTAGAGAAGATCTTTATTATAGATTAAGTTCATTCCCAATATTAATACCTCCATTACGAGAAAGAAGAGGCGACATTGTAATTTTAATCAATCACTTTCTCGCAGAATTTAATAAAAAGAATGAAAAAGAAATTAAGCATATAACCAAAGCAGCATTAAAATTAATGTATGATTACGAATGGCCGGGAAATGTGAGAGAACTTGAAAACACAATTGAAAGATGTATAATACTTGCAGATGACGATAAGATAGACGTTGAAGTTCTTCCACCACAAATTATAATGGCAGATGGCGATTCGAACATTGATATGAATGGTCCTTTATTTACAGAAGAATCCCCAATTATTCCATTTGAAAAACTAAAGGCTGAAGCAATTAAACATGCTTTAAAAATTACAAACGGAAATATTGTTGATGCTTCTAAAAAGTTAAATGTGGGCAGAGCAACACTCTACAGACTTATGGAAAAGTATGAAATTAAATCAAAAAGAAATTAATTCAAGAAAAAACATTTCGATTATTAAGGTAAAGAAAAGGCAAAAAATTGAACGCACCAACACAAATAGATAATTCAGAATATAAAATTCTTCTTGTTGAAGATGAAGAAGCAATAGCAAAACTTTTTTTATACAATCTAAAAAAAGCTGGTTATACCTATGAATGGGCCGAAAATGGGCTAGAAGGCTATCTCCTTGCTAAATCTTTTCAACCAGATGTTATTGTTAGCGATATTATGATGCCGGAAGTTGATGGTTATGAATTTAGGAAAATGCTTCTTGAAGATGAAAAACTAAAACAAGTACCGTTTGTTTTCCTTTCAGCAAAAGGTGACGAAACTGATATTTTAGCAGGTTACGATTTAAGTATTGAAGATTATATTGTAAAAACTTCGGGCTCTAAAATTGTATTAGCAAAAATTAGTTCCCTTTTAAAATCAGCAGTAAAAGAAAGAGAAAAAGCGGTAAACGAAGTTCATGATGCTGCAAATACAATGGGTGCAAAAACAGTTCCTGATTATGCTCCGGAGTTTGAAAATTTTACAGTTAAGCATTGGCATGTTCCATATCAAAATATTCCTGGTGGCGATTTTATAGATTACTTTAAAGTTGATGAAGATAATATGGTTGTTGTTCTTGGTGATATTATGGGTAAAAAATGGGGCGCTTGGTATTTTGCTGTTGCTTATGCCGGATATGTAAGAAGTGCAATAAGAATGATTTTAAGTAACAAAGAAGAAAATCTTTCACCAGCCTCAATTTTGAATAAAGTAAACAATGCAGTTTTCCAAGATGAACGAATTTCGGATGTGTTTATTACACTTTCTGTAATTTCGATTAATAATAAAACAAACACATTAAAATATAGTGGAGCTGGAGATCTACCACTAATTCATAAATCAGATACCATGAATACTATAAAATCAAATGGGATACTTATTGGATTTAAAGAAGTTGGTGATTATGAAGATATAGAAGTTGCCATAGAAAAAGATTCTGAATTTTATATTATTACTGACGGCATTCCAGAAACAAGATGTACTGGTGGTGAATTTTTTGGTGAACCAAGATTGCGAGACATAATTCAAAAAAGAAAAAATGAAGAAGACTTACTTGAGCCAATAATCTCTGAATTTACAGAAGCAACAAACAAAAAATTTGAAGATGATATAAGTATAATTGCAATTAAAAAGGTTGCTTAGAAAAAATCTAAATCTTGTTCTTTAGAAACAAGTCTGTTGTTATTAAACAGAAAGTAATAGAACGAAATTTAATATCTAAGACTTAAGTATGCTGTCATTCTAGTTTGCGTTCTTTGCAAGACCGGAATCTCTTGTTATTGTTGAAGATTCCTGTCTTGTCAACAAAAAATGTTACCAAATCGGAATGATATATTTTTTCAATTAATTACTGTCGGGTTAATAAAGCGATTGAGAAATCTTTTAATCAATTTAATAAAACCGCACTTATCTATTCAAAAAACAAATTCTTAAAATATGTAAATCCTCATAAGAAACAGTTTCATTTAATTCATCAAAAACTGGTTTCAAATAATTAACACCCAAATTTGTAAAAACATCAAAAACCTCTTTTTGTTTTTCTTCATCAGCTTCAATTATATCAGTTAGCTTGTCAGTATTGATATTATTTCCTTCTCGTACGAAAGTCGTTAAATGTCCAAGAGCTGTTTTGTGTTGTATTCTAAGCCCATCAAGAAATTCTTCAAATGATTTGCTTTTGTTGTAAGCTTCTCCAATTTCAACAAATCGTTTTCTTTTAATTGAAATTTTTCTTTTAGTTTTTGTCACACCACTAATTTTTTGATTTATATTATTTGCTTGACAATATTTAACAATAGTTCTCAGAAATATTTTTCCATACCGTTTTAGTTTTCGTTCTCCCACTCCATGAATACTTGTTAAAACACTTTCCGATTGTGGAAAATACGTTGCCATTTCCATTAAGGTTTTATCGGGAAAAATTACATAAGGAGGAACGTTTGATTTATCAGCAATTTCTTTTCTTTTGAATTTTAGAAGTACGAATAATTCATTGTCATAATCTAAAGAGGTTTCTCTTTGAGTTTTATATTTGAATTCTTCTGAAACAAGCTTTCCTCTAATATTGTGTTTACCTCTTAAAACATCAATTCCAAGATCTGTAATTTTTAAACTGCCATACTCAATATCTTTTTCAATAATATTATTTTGAATAAATTGACGAGATAAACTTAACCATTGCTCCTTGCTTATATTATTGCCAATTCCATAAGTTGAAAGAGTCTGATGATTTTTGTCAATTACTTTTTGAGATTTTGAACCACGCAATACATCAACAATATGCATTGCACCAAAAATTTCACCAGTACGTTTTATGCAAGAAAGAAATTTTTGTGCTTCAGTTGTGATATCAATTAAATCTTTTTCTTCTTTTTCACAGTTATCACACATTCCACACTTTTCTTCAACATACTTTTCTCCAAAATAATTTAGTAAAGGAATTCGTCGGCAATTGTACGATTCAGCAAACCTAATTAATGATTCAAGATGAATTTTTGCAACTCGTTTTTCTTTGTCTTCTTTTTGATCAATAAAATAATTTATTTTACTAATGTCTCCATAACCAAAAAGGAGTAAACAATGAGCTCTCAATCCGTCTCTACCAGCTCTACCAATTTCTTGGTAATATGATTCAATGTTTTTAGGTAGATCATAATGGATCACAAACCTAACATTTGGTTTGTTTATTCCCATTCCAAAAGCAATTGTGGCAACTATGATTTGTACATCATCTTTAATAAACTCTTCTTGATGTTTTTTCCTTTGAGCGTCTGAAAGCCCTGCGTGGTATGGACGTACAGAATATTTATTATAATGAAGCTCTTCATACAGTTCATTAACTTGGCGGCGAGAAAAACAATAAATTATTCCAGATTGATTTGGGTATTTCTCCAAGAAACTAATTGTTTGCGTAAGTGGATCAGACTTTGGAGAAATTTGTAAATATAAATTTTTACGATTAAAACTAGCAAGAAACTTTTGGGGATTATTAAGCTTTAGATTTTTTGCAATATCTGTTTGTACTTGCGGAGTAGCAGTCGCGGTAAATGCAACAGCAACGACATCCTTAAACTTTAATCTAATATCTGCAATTAGTCTATATTCAGGACGAAAATCATGTCCCCATTCTGAAATACAATGAGCCTCATCAACCGTGATACAATCAACTTTTACTTCCGAAAGTAGAGTTAAAGTTTTTTCCATTGAAAGAGTTTCAGGAGCAACATACAGTAATTTTGCGGTTCCATTTTTTATCAGTTCTTCGTTTAGCAAATAATCTTCTGGAGAAAGTGAACTATTTAGAAAAACAGCATCAACTCCAAGTTCAGTCAGTTGTTGAACCTGATCTTTCATCAATGATATTAAAGGAGAAATAACAATTGTAAGTCCCTTAAAAATTAATGCAGGTATTTGGAAGCAAAGAGATTTGCCACCACCAGTTGGCATTATTACAACAGAGTCTTTTTTCTCGAGAATACTATTTATAACTTCTTCCTGTAGAGGTCGAAACTCATCGTAGCCAAAAGTATTTTTTAGAATTGTTTTAGGATTCATTTAAAATTAAAATATAGTTTTAGTGAAAATATTGAAATATTAGCTTTAATAAAGATTTGAAATTTAACGTAGAAATTAAATAAAGAAGGATAGAAAACAAACTAAATCAAAACTTTGATTTTTGTGAAATGGTTTGTTTACTATTAAGTTATTTGCAATAAATGCTTTGGCAAAAGTTGGGTTTGTTTAGGAACTTCTAAAAACAGGAAATAAATAAATTATTCCTCCCAGAATAAAATAAATGAAAAACATAAATGATATCTTATTTTTTAATCCGTAGAAAATAATTTGTAATACTGCTCTAAATAACCAAAGCAAACCAATAAGCATCAACAATGTTTTTCCGAGTGATGTAGAGAGCAACTCACTAGTGTGGAAGAAAGAAATGTAAGCAAAAATTGCAAATACAAATATGAGTGCAATGTTTATAACTTGCATGGTTGAGCGATTTATTGGAGTGATTCGTTTCAAATCTTTTTTCCAAGAAAATAATTTCCAGAGAAGTAGATGAAAAATTATTAATGCTACAATATAAACTCCACCAATTGTTAAAATTGTTTCGTTTTGCAATTATTTACCTCTTAAAATTCTTTTTGCTCTATCTTCAATTGTTGGACTTTCAATTGCCAACACAACTCTCTTAAATAGATTCATTAAATCATCATTGTGTTTTTCGAGTTTCTGAGTCTTAAAATTTATAAAAAACATATCCATCCACAAAAGTGCGTTGAGTTTCTTTTTAGATTCATCAAACATCACCATTTCAATTTTAAGCTTACGGTCTGTATATTCAATAAGTTGAGTTCTGATTAAAACTTTTTCAAAAGCTTTTGCAGGAAATTTATATAGTATTTCGTTTTTAGATACAACCCAGGTTGAATTATGCTCTTGTGAATAATTATACATGTTAAAATTATAGTGCTCAATTAAGTGATCTTCTCTAGCATTTATTAGATAATTCAGATATCTACCGTTGTTTAAGTGCCCGTAAGGATCGCAATCCTGAAATCTAATTGTTGCTATACTTTCTGGTTGTTCAGTTAATCTTTCCATTTGTTTCCTTTTGTTTATAAAATAGACCAGTCTGTTTAAATTTTGTAAAAAATTATTTTTGTAATAAGTGTTTTATTTGGTGATTAATATTTCTTAAATATTTCACATCTTTGTGTGTTTTTGCTAAAAGAAATCCTCCTTCAATCAATGTGAAAAACATATTTGCTTTCTCTGTAGCTTTTGGTTCTTTTAAAATTCTTAATAGTGCAGCTAATCTATTTTGAACCTGATTAAACATATCGCTACACACAATTCTAATATTTTCATTAGTTGAGGCAACTTCTAAAGCAACTGTTGATATCGGACAACCCTTTTCATAATTAGATTCTACAAGTTCATCAGCTAAATAATTAATTATTGCTTGTAAAATTCCATTTGTCGAACGCTTGCCAACCGTTGCTTTCTTATATCGCTCAAGTTCTTTATCCTTTGCATATTTGAGTGACTCTATAATTAAGCTATCTTTACCGTTAGGGAAGTGGTGATATAGGGAGCCCTTTGGGACACCAGAAATTTGTAATATTTCAGTAATCCCAGTTCCGTAATACCCTTTTGTTTGGATAAGTTCTGAAGCTGTAGTTATTAATTTTTCTTTTGTAGTCATTTTAATTTAAATGATTTTATATAAATTCAATATAAAATAAATAGACCGGTCTGTCAAGCCCAAAATATTTAACGAACTAAGAAGAGTCTATTATTTTAGTTTGTTTTTAAAAACTTTTTTAAATTTTTCTACTTTTGGAGTAATTACAAAACTACAATAAGGTTCTCTTTTATTTTGGTCGTAGTAATCTTGATGATAATTTTCTGCTTTATAAAAAGTTGTAAACTCAGAAATTTCAGTTACTATTGGATTATTAAAAACTTTTTCCCTTTCAAGTTTCTGCTTGTATTCTTCTGATAGTTTTTTTTGTTCATCATCATGATAAAAAATAACGGATCGATATTGAGTTCCAACATCTGCTCCCTGTCTATTTAAGGTAGTTGGATCGTGGGTCTTCCAAAAAACTTCTAATAATTCTGTAAAAGAAATAATACTTGGGTTAAAAGTAACTTGTATAACTTCGGCGTGGCCTGTTTCACCAGTACAAATTGCTTTGTAAGTCGGGTTTTCAATTTCTCCACCCGAATAGCCCGAAATAGCAGAACTAACACCTTTTAGGTTTTGAAATATTGCCTCAGTACACCAGAAGCAGCCAGAACCAAACGTTGCTGTTCGAAGATTTACATTATCATCCATTTTGTTTTCCATTGAAAAAGTTGAATTTGAATTTATTAGTATCCCTAATAACATAATAGTTATGAAATACATTTTAGAAAAATTATTTTTTAATATAAACATTTTTGTTTCACCTATTTAGATGTGTTGTCTTTTTACAAGCCTTAATAAAGATTGTTCCATTTCTATTAAAGCAAATGTGAATGTATTTAATTTTCAAAGATATATTTTAGACCATATGTCAATGCTTCTGAAGGACAAGTAAAATGTGTCCCATTTTTAAATTCAACAAATTTTAATTCAAGCCCATCAATTTTTTCTAATTGTTTTGTTAAATTTTGAATTGGAGTGTGATATGTTCTTTTATCTTCCAATTCACCAACCGTAATAAAAACTTTTTTAACATCTTGAGAAAGAGTTATATTTTCTACTTGATCGGTTAATCTTTTAATATCGCTAACTAAATATGGACTTCCAGCAATAAAATATTGAAATTTGTTTGCTGACTCAATTAAAGTATTTAAAGTAAACAATCCGCCTAAAGAATATCCATTAAGTATTCTGCTACTATTTGTCCTATAGGAAGAATCAATAGTTGGAATTAACTCGTTTTCTAAAAAATTTGAATAATTATAACCGCCCCCACTGTTTTCAATTTCTTTAAATTTAGAAAAGGTGTAATCTCGTTCTCTATAATTTTGTTCATCATCATTCATCATAGTTCCATAAGCCGGAGCAACAATTATTAAATCAGGAACGCTTTTATCAAATTGTAAATATCTTACCACACTTGTAGCCATATTAAAAGAGATATCACCATCAAGAAGATAAAGAACCGGATATCTTTTGTTCGATTCATTGTAATTTTTGGGAAGTCTTATATACACATAAAAAGTATCATCAACTTCCTCCGATAAAATTTGTTTAATTTCTGTGTATTTAGTTTCAATATGTTGGTACTTGTTTGAAGGAAAATCTTCTTTGGTAGATTTACATGAATTATTAAATAAGATTATAAAAGGTAGTAAAATGAGAGATATTCTTTTCATGATATTGTATTCCTTTAAGAAGCAAAAAAAATGTCTTAAACCCGACAAAAATAATTCTTTAAGAGAGCTGGGATCCATTACATCTCCTATTTGTCAGTTTTTGTAAAGACAAGCATATAAATTTGTTTCAAGTAATCAAAATAAATAAAGTAGGAGCAAAAATGAAAACACAATTTTCTTTAACAAAAGCAATTATGGCTGGAATAGCAGGGACAATTATAATGACACTATTTACTTACATGGGTACAGTGATGAATTTGAAAATGGATATCCCTGCAATGCTAAGTACAATGTTTGGCGGTAACTTAATGATCGGTTGGATAATGCATTTTATGATAGGAATTGTATTAGCAGTAAATTATGGCCTAATCTTTTATTCAAAACTTAATATAAATCCAACTTGGCTAAGAGGTGCAATTTTTGGAATAGCACCATGGTTAATGGCTCAGGTTTTTGTTATGCCAATGATGGAGATGATGAATGGGATGTC
>Ga0209633_10000714_pt1 | contig 37610 bp, 36 predicted proteins | sample Cruoilmetagenom1_FD_187290 | JGI IMG/M metagenome (GOLD analysis project Ga0209633, IMG submission 187290) | Oil polluted marine microbial communities from Coal Oil Point, Santa Barbara, California, USA - Sample 1 (SPAdes) (version 2) | ecosystem: Environmental > Aquatic > Marine > Oil seeps ...
AGACACTGCTTTATATAGTTTCTTATTTTCCGGGGGGTATATGTGATCCAAACCGCAACCCAACATGCCTATTGTACGCCCACCCCTCTTAAGAGCCTCTGTTTGAGCAATGGAATCGATACCTCGCGCTAAACCGCTTATAATTGTGACTCCCATTGACACAAGTTCAGCAGAAAGGGTCTCGGCAACTGATCTTCCGTAGCGATCGGGAATCCTACTACCTACTATGGCTATCGAGAGCGTATCCTGCGGCAGAATATCTCCCCTAATATAAAGAAGCGGGGGCGGATTGTAAGTTTCCAATAAAGAAACTGGAAATTCTGGATCATTTACAGGAAGTAATTTAATCCCCCATTTTTCGATCTTTTCTAATTCCTGATCTACCTTTTCCCAATCGTCAAAACTTCTTATAGCCTCAATATTTTTGTTCCTGATCCCATCTATTTGACCTAATTCTTTCTTTGAGGCTTTAAATATTTCTTTGGCATTATGGAACTTAGCAAGGAGGTTGCGAATTAATACGATCCCTACTCCGTTTACCATGCTTAGAGCAATCCAGTACTTCCAATCTTCTCTCATGATGCAAAAAGTTTTAACCTTAAATTGGTAGGTCAGTCAAGAAAGAAATTTTTAATTACTTATTTTGTGTGCTACATTTTTTCTTCAAGACTGTTCATCTTCCCTTCCATTGTATAGGGTTTGTCAGTCCTCTCGCTTATCCTGATTGATGTGCTAATACGCTCAACTCCCATCTTCTTAAGCTCATCATGACACTTTTTGACTAGTGGAGTAATATCATCCCAATCGCATTCTATATTGGTAGCCATTGAATGTGATTCATAATTAAGTCCACTATCTCGAACCACCTTCATTACACATGCCACATATTTTGAAAGCGACGTGCCTACCCCAATAGGAATAACGCTTAATTCAATAATCATCAAAACCTCCTGCTATTCATATTACTTCTAAATAAAGAATGCAAAGATGAAAACTTTGCTTTATCGATTTCACTTGCTAATCTGTAATAATATCAGACTTTCAGATCCCCAAGGAGGCTCTACCATGAAAAGCCTTACAGAATATCTGTGGTTCAACACAGGACAAAAGCGGGAGATGGTACATATCACAGATACAATCAGAAATATAGTACACAAGAGCAACGTGCAGGAGGGGTTTGTTCTGGTATCAGCCATGCATATTACTGCAGCCGTTTATGTAAATGATCTTGAAGGAGGTCTAATTCAAGATATATGGGAATGGCTAGAAGGGCTTGCTCCTTTCAGAGATGATTATAAACATCATCAAACGGGTGAAGAGAACGGAGATGCTCATCTAAAAAATCTTATTATGCATCATCAGGTGATTGTGCCTATTACGGAGGGCGACCTAGACCTAGGCCCATGGCAAAGACTTTTCTATGCAGAATTTGACGGCGGCAGGAGAAAAAGAGTTGTTGTTAAGGTTTTAGGAGAGTAGCATTCTATACTCTTAATTCATAAATTCGTTATAATAATTCTGATGAGTAAAGATGAAGAAATAAAATATAGATTCTTAATAGATAAAAGAGGAAACTGGTTTCAGGATGGCATCAAAATCCAGCACCGGTTGACCTATCTCTACAACAATAAGCTACTAAAGCGTGATGAAGAAGGAAGATTTTATCTAGATGAGGGAAGTGGGAAACTCTACATAAAAGTTGAGGACACTCCCTTTGTAGTAAAAATGGTAGATAAGAAAGGTGAAGACTTTTTTGTAATCCTAAACGATGAAACCCAAGAGAAACTTGACTTGAATGCTGTAAGTATTAATAGCGAGAACATACCATATGCGAAAATTAAAGACGGGAAATATGATGCCAGGTTTACTAGACCCGCCTATTATGAATTTATGAAAAACCTAAAAAAAGAAGATGGCAATTACTACATTATGTCGAATGGAAAAAAACGGTTATTAAGAAAAATAGTCTAACTTAGCGCCTCAACAAATCTCAGAATAACGGCATTTGATAATAAATTACCCTTCTTAGTTAATCTGAATGAACTTTTGGTATGTTCGAGAAAACCATTGTCAACAAGTCGCCCGATCTTAATCATGTCCGCATCAAATTTAAATGTTTCTTCTAATTCGGAGATATTGACCCCTTCTTTTAACCTGAGGCCCATGAGTACCTTATCTTGAACAACCTCTTCGCGATTTAATTTTTCAGTGAAATCCAGAGGTTCGTTCCCCTCCTGAACTGATTTCATATAAAGTGCAGGATTTCTCAAATTTGCCCATCTTTCTCCCCAAAGACTCGAATTATCCACTGAGAAATGTGAATGGGCCCCCGCCCCGAGACCTAGGTAGCTATCCCCTTTCCAGTAAAGCATATTGTGAGAACAAGTTGACCCCTCTTTTGCATAATTTGAAATTTCATATTGGTTATACCCTGCGCTTTCGAGAAAATCCGTCGTGTAAGTTATAAATTCTGTTAGCCTATCATCTGTGGGCAATTTCAATTTGCCAAGAGCGTATCTTCTACCAAATTCCGTGCCGTCCTCTATTGTTAAGCAGTAAGCTGAGATGTGTGGGTAATTAAAGCTAAGCGCTTCCTTTAAATCATTCTCCCACTCTGAAAATGTTTCATCCTTGGTTCCATACATTAGATCCAAGCTATAGTTCTCATATCCAACTTTGATAATGTCCTTAAGTATTTTTTTGCTGTCCTCAGGTGAGTTGATTCTCCCTAAGAAATTCAATTTTCTTTCTGAAAAAGACTGAACACCGACGCTTATTCTGTTTATCCCCGCTGATCTTAATCCAATTAGCTTATCCAGATCAGCAGTTTTGGGATTTACCTCTAGGGAAATCTCTATATTTGATGTAGGACTGGTGATTTCATATATTCTAGAAATAATTTTTTCTATGCTCTTAGGATCAAAAAGAGAAGGCGTGCCACCACCAAAAAATATAGAGGTAAGCTCCGTGCCTGCAATTTCATTTCGATAAAGCTCTAGTTCACATAAAATTGAGTCTGTATACTCTTTTTCGGGGAAACGCTCACCCACTCCGTATGAATTAAAGTCACAATACGGACACTTGGTAACGCAATAAGGGATGTGAACATATATTCCAAATGGCATAGTGGTATTTTACGGCATGAGAAAAATGTTGCAACGTATAGGTTTTAGAGTCATATTATTGGTTTGAAATTATGAATAGTCTAGTGAAAACAGGTTATATAGCTCTGCTGCTGGTAATAGCTTTATTCATTGGGGTTAGTGGACTTCGCGCTCAAGAGAAAAGTGTGCTCACTCTTGAAGAGGCCATCGATCTAGCAATCGAAAACAACCCGGCTATAGAAATATCAGACGCAACTGTAGATATATCTAGAGCAGTGGTTAAAAACGCTAAATCAGCATATTACCCTCAGATAAGCTCAAGACTTATTGTCCCATTTATCGGCCGTGAATCCGGGTTCTTTTTAGATCAGCTAATATATGATTTCGGACGAACTTCAAATAGCGTTAAATCAACAAAAGCTATATTAAAATCCAGAAAATTTGATAAAGAATCCATAGAAGACGACATTATTTTAAGTACTATTATCAGTTACTACACGGTATTATCAGAGAGCCACATCGCTCTGGCGATGGAGAAAAAAGTCGTTGAATCTGAAAAACGCCTGGAGCAGGCTGAGGGATTTTATAAATCCGGAAGGGTCCCACAGATAGATGTTACCAAAGCAGAAGTAAATCTCGGAAACGCTAAATTAGAGCAGATTGCAGCAAATAATAATCTAGAAGTTGCTAAAGTAAATCTACAAACAGTTATGGGCCTAGAAGATAGTTTTTTCAACTTTGAATTAGAGGATTCCTCTGACCTCACAATTATGTCATACCAATTAGAGGAGTCTATAGTTCAAGCATTAGGATCAAGACCGGAATTAAAGAGCCTGGAAGCTCAAAAAATAGCCATGAAAGCTAAATTAAATGCATCTAAAAAAGAGTTTTATCCAGAGCTATTTGGAAGGACAGCTTATAGGTTTGAAGGAAAGGGCGCAGAAACTCCGGGATTTATAGCCGGTGTTGGTGTAAGGTTTCCAATTTTTGAAGGGTTTTCCAGATTTGCCAAAGTAGAGGATTCAAAAGCCAATATAAAACGAACTAACGCTGAGCTTAGATCTACTAAAGCAGGGATAGTATCACAAATTAAGCAATTACATTTAGATCTTGAATTTGCCAAACAAAACATTAACGTGACAAAGAGAACAAAAGAATCCGCCGAGCAAAGTTTGAACTTAGCCAGGGAAAGGTATAATCTGGCTAGGGCTTCTTCAGTTGAATTGGCAGAAGCTGAAGCGCTATTTGCCATCTCAAACGCTCAATATATGCAAGCGATTTACAACTACAATATCAACGTCGCAAGATTAGAGAGAGCCACAGGGGAGATTGATGAATCTCAAGAACAGTAAGTTATATATAGGACTATTAGTAATTATAGTGGTTGCAATATTCGTAGTCCCCCGCTTTTTTGGCGATGACGGCCCGTCGGTTGTATATGTGACGGCTAAAGTAGATAAAAACAATATCACTTCTCAAATAACTTCATCAGGAACAATTAACCCTTTAAAAACTATTGAGGTAGGCTCTCAAGTAGCAGGGTATGCTAAAAATATTTTTGTAGACTACAATTCTGAAGTAAAAAAAGGCGCCCCGCTTATAGAAATTGATCCGTCAAGACTACAAACCGAACTAAGGCGTGCTCAAGCTGATAATAAAAAGGCTGCTGCCGATTTCAATCTTACAAGTTCAGTCTATCACACAAACAAAGACCTCTATGAAAAAAGGTTGATTTCTAAAGAAGAGCTTGATGATTCTAAATCCAAGTACCTGTCTGCTTCGGCAGCGCTTGAACAATCTAAAGCTACAATTGAAATAACTGAATCTAATTTAAACAATACTACGATTCGCTCACCAATAGACGGCATCGTGCTTTCCCGAAATATCAATACTGGAGAAAATGTTACACCAAATGGTAAACCACTCTTTCTCATATCTCAAGAACTATCAAATATGAAAATTGATACCAACGTAAGTGAAGCAGATATAGGTAAAATTAAAAAGGACCAAATAGCATTTTTTACTGTTGATGCATTTCCTAATGAAACTTTTGACGGCACAGTTTCTCAAATTAGAAATGACCCCATAACAAACAATAATGTTGTAACTTACAATGTTGTAGTTTCGATAAAGAATGATGACAACAAATTAAAACCCGGGATGACCGCGGATGTAAAAATAATAGTAGCGGAGAAAACAGATGTAAAACGCATACCCACATCCGCACTTAGGTTTATCCCACCACCTTCAGCAATAATTGAAACCAGCAATATAGATACAAACACAACTTCGCATGTATGGGTGCCCGCTAAGAACGGAGAAATTAAACCTGTTCTGGTAAAACCGGGAGTTGGTGATGGTAGATATACAGAAATCACGGAAGGAAACATTGATGAAGGAGACGAAGTTATCATTGAAGCTCTTATTAAAAATGATTCGGGAAATAACGCATCTTACCTACCTCAACCCAAGAGATTCTAACAGATGAGTAACAATAATCTTGTCATTGAAGTCAAAGATATCCACAAGACCTATGATTTAGGAGATATAAAAGTACAAGCTCTTAAAGGAATCTCTCTTGAAATTGAAAACGGGGGGTTTGTATCTATAATAGGCGCTTCAGGCTCCGGCAAAACTACTTTTATGAATATCATTGGCTGTCTTGATAAGCCCACCAAGGGAGAATATTACCTCGATAACATTCAAGTTTCTTCTCTTGAATCAGACAAATTGGCAGAAATTAGGAACGTCAAGATCGGCTTTGTTTTTCAGAGTTTTAACCTCTTAGCGAGAACATCTGCTATAGAAAATGTTGAACTACCGATGATATACAACAATACAGATGCGAAAAGGAGATCAAAACTCGCAAGCGAAGCTATTTTAAAGGTAGGTCTAGATGGAAGAGAACATCACTTACCTTCACAGCTCTCAGGCGGACAGCAACAGCGAGTAGCTATTGCCAGAGCCATAGTCAACAATCCAAGCATTATATTAGCTGACGAGCCTACGGGAAATCTCGACTCTCAAACGAGTATGGAAATAATGGAAATTTTTAAGGATTTAAACCACCAAGGAAAAACCATCATAATGATTACGCATGAACGGGATATAGCAGAATATGCTGAGAGAGTGATTACATTTAAAGACGGTTATATCACTGAAGACACAAGGCATATATCGCAGAACTGATTGTTGTTGGAGAAATCAATTATTTGCAGGTAGGAAAATCTGCCGATTAAATCTAATATACAATTCTCATAAATTCAGTACCACCAACGGCAAAATCCTCGAACATATCACCGTTCACATCTCCAAGCTCCTGAACCAGTGATCCGAAATTGGATTCACCATTCTCACCTATGAGTTCTGCATTAGCGTCTAAAGCTGATACTGTAGCAGGGAAGTTATCCTGTCCAAAGAAAATGTATACTGTACCATCTGCTGTTCCGGGAGCACCAACTCCAAAATCAGCATTGATCGGTTCCATAATTAGCACTATAGCAGTATCTCTTCGTCTCTTCTCTAGCTCAAAGTTTAACTCAGGTATAACACTCACAGAATCTCCAAATCTGTCTCCTGGATTTATACCGGTGAACTCAGTCTCGACCGGTGGCATAGTTCCATCTTCAAATGAAGTATCTATATCATCACCTGAATACAAGAAAACAGAACCTGTCGACATATTAGAATCAGGAGCACCGACAATGACATCGTCCCTTTCCTCCCCATCCTCATCAATATCTCCGTCTCCAGAAAGACTCATTCCAAAACTATCATCTCCGCTACCTTCAAGAATGACCACATTTTCGGTATCAACGGCTAAATCTCGACTGCTAATATTGTCTTGACCTAATATCACATAAGCCCTACCGATCCCAGGCGCCCCAACTCCGATTTCATCAAAACTATTTCTTCGAATTCTTCCAACATTCTCAACATCAAAACTAAATAAACCACCTGGTCCCTCTCCAGTAAATGTAGCGCCCGCATCAGTAGCAGGAACTTCTTCATCCTTTTTGAGGCCCTTACCTCTAAAAATGTATGCCCTTCCTGTATCTGCTTCAAAAAATGGCGCTCCTACCATAAACAATCCGGATCCGTTTGTCACATTACTTCCGTCAGATACTGCAAAACCAAAACCATCTCCAACATTTTCTCCAACAACCTCTATTCGTTCAACACTGCTGTCAGCTAGATCGATTACGCTTGGAAGCTCTCTACTGCCAAATATCACAAATACTTTTCCTCTATCGTTATCAAATCCAGGAGCTCCAATTACAAGCTCCTCTGCTCTTGGATCATTTTCAAAATCCGGGATACCTGCCAACGAAGCGCCAAACATATCCTCCGGATTACCTATGACAGTCACATCAGCATTAGAAACATCAATAAGAGTACTGCCATCATTAGTTAAATCATTTTGACCAAAAAAGATATAGACTCTTCCAAGACATGGATCACCAATAGCAAAGTCGTTAATAAATTCTCCGTCATCTTCCCGGTCTCCGTTAAAATTCCCTGATCCCGCAGAATCTCCCAGACAGCTGCCTGGTTCATCACTTATATATTTAACGGACTGCAGCGGACTTGTTATCTCAGCTACATTAGATGGCTGTGAGGAATTACCTACTTCGTCATTAGTTCTGATGGCATAAAAAAAGGTCGTTTCACCTGTTAAATCTAAACGCGGTGCGAGAAAGGACTGAGGCGTTCCCGCAGTATCCGGCCGTTGAAAATCGGGGATCTGAGTAGCTCCATCGTAATTATCCCTAACAGCTTCTTCAATTTCTAGAAATGGCACTCCATCAAGATTAGGCACTCCCAAGATCTCAGCTACTTCCTGGTTATCATAGAATCTAATAAAGTAGATCGTAGCTCTACCTTGATTACCATTGTCTCCAGGAGCAGTCCAATTGAGCAATCGACTAATTTCGACGGAAGATAGATCGGTGGTTGTTGCAGGGGGAGTGTCGTCACCAACAGCGCATGAAATAATAAGTAAGACAGCAAATAGGTAACTAATTCTTAGAAGTTTTTTTGCGTTTAAAACTAATCTCATATTGATTTTCCTTACCAGTCATTTTTAAGAGTTTAAGATTGTACCGAACTAATGCTGCTTTTCCAACAACATTATTATATATAATAACTTTAACCGATTTGATAGGTATAGGTTGATATGGTAATTTCCCTTAGCTGAGAGTGAAACTATAGGGAGGAGTATAAAGTGGCAATAATTGATGCAATTTTAGCGCGTGAAATTCTGGATTCGAGAGGAAATCCTACAGTAGAAGTAGATATTATCTGCGACGACGGGTCGTTTGGAAGAGCTGCTGTTCCCTCAGGAGCATCTACTGGTGAGCATGAGGCTATAGAACTAAGAGATAAGGTAAAGAAAAGATACCTGGGTAAGGGAGTTCAAAATGCTGTTAAAAATATAAATGACGTTATCGCTCCAAAGTTGATCGGCGCAGATATAACAGCCCAATACCAAATTGATCAGCTGATGCTCAAATTAGACGGGACCTCTAATAAATCTAAATTAGGCGCGAACTCAATATTAGGAGTTTCACTCGCTGTCGCTAAAGCGGCGGCCAATTCACTATACGTACCACTTTATGCTTATCTTGGAGGGATTGCGGCCAATACGCTCCCGGTACCGTTAATGAATATTATTAATGGCGGAGCTCACGCTGATAACAATCTGGATTTTCAAGAATTTATGATAGTACCAATAGGTTTTACAAAGTTCTCAGAAGCCATCAGAGCTGGAGTAGAAGTCTTTCATAGCCTCAAATCTATTCTTGGGGAAAAAAACTATGCAACATCAGTTGGTGATGAAGGTGGATTTGCTCCAAACCTAAGATCTAACGAAGAAGCAATAGAATGCATACTTGAGGCAATAACAAAAGCAGGATACAAAATTGGTGATGGAATTTCACTTGCGCTAGATGTCGCATCCAGTGAATTTTATCAAAATGGCAAATACACCATGGAAGGCAAAAAAATTGGCAGGGATAACCTCATTGATGTTTATAGTAATTGGGTAAAACAATATCCTATTATTTCTATTGAGGATCCCCTTGCAGAAGATGACTGGAAAGGCTGGCAGGCTATGACTAAAGAGCTAGGGGATAAGGTGCAAATTGTGGGAGATGATTTTTTTGTAACAAATACGAAAAGACTTGCCAGAGGGATTAAAGAAAATTCAGCCAACTCTATTCTAGTCAAGGTTAATCAAATAGGTTCTTTAACTGAAACGCTTGAAGCAATTAGAATGGCCCAGAGCGCAGGCTATACATATATAATATCTCACCGTTCCGGTGAAACCGAGGATTCTACAATTGCAGACATTGCAGTTGCTACGAATTCCGGGCAAATCAAAACTGGATCGGCTTCCAGAAGCGACAGAGTTTCAAAATACAATCAGCTTCTAAGAATTGAAGAAGAGCTAGGGGATGAGGCTATATATCCTGGTAGAAATGCATTTAAGATTTAACAAATCTTGATATTTATGATTTCGTATATATTTTTCTTACAGGTGCATACATAATCGCCCAAAATCTAAAAAATGATGATTTATTGTGTGTAGTTGAAGGTTTAGCACAATAGAAAGGATAATAATATGTCGGCTAGAACACTATTTGATAAAATTTGGGAACCGCACGTAGTCTTTGAAGAAGAAGGACAACCTACACTTATATACATAGATCTGCACTTAGTGCACGAAGTTACTTCTCCTCAAGCTTTTGAGGGTCTCCGTCTAACAGACCGTATAGTCCGAAGACCTGATCTAACTTTTGCAACTATGGACCACAATGTGCCAACTACAGACAGGTCACTGCCTATTGAAGACCCTATTTCTGCAAAACAGATCGAAGTTTTGGAGCAAAATTGCGAAGAATTTGGGATCCCACTTTTTGGATTAAATGTAAATAGTGATATGCAGGGAATTGTTCATATAATTGGCCCTGAACTTGGACTTACCAAACCCGGAATGACAATAGTTTGTGGCGACAGCCATACTTCTACTCACGGAGCATTCGGATCACTAGCTTTTGGTATAGGCACAAGCGAAGTAGAGCATGTGCTTGCGACACAATGTTTAAGACAAAACAAACCCAAAGAGTTTGAAATTCGCGTAGAAGGGGAACGTGGTTATGGAGTAACAGCTAAAGACATCATTCTAAACATCATAGGACACATAGGCACAGCAGGAGCAACTGGAACGGTTGTAGAATATAGAGGATCTGCCATTGAAGCTCTTACTATGGAAGAGAGAATGACAGTTTGCAATATGTCAATCGAAGCAGGGGCAAGGGCCGGAATGATAGCTCCAGATGAAAAAACCTTTGAATATGTGAAAGGGCGCAAATTTGCACCTAAGGGTGAGGACTGGGAAGCTGGACTTCAACATTGGAAAGAACTAAAGACAGACGAAGGAGCTCATTTTGACAAATCACTAACCTTTGATGCGTCAAAGATTGTTCCTCAAGTTAGCTGGGGCACAAACCCTGGAATGGTGCTTGATGTAACCGCGAATATTCCTAATCCGGACGATATTGAGGACGAAAATACCAAGAAAGCTACAATCAGCGCACTTGACTATATGGGTTTGAATGCTGGAACACCAATTGAGGATATTAAGCTGGACCGTGTATTTATTGGTTCATGTACTAACGGAAGAATTCAAGATTTAACCGAAGCCGCCAAAGTAGTAAAGGGCAGAAAGGTAGCTCCAACAGTCAGCGCTATGGTAGTACCAGGGTCACAGATGATAAAATGGCAGGCCGAGAAACTAGGGCTCGACCAAGTATTTAAAGACGCGGGTTTTGAATGGAGAGAATCGGGATGCAGCATGTGTCTCGGAATGAATCCCGATATACTTAAGCCTGGAGAAAGATGCGCAAGCACTTCAAACAGAAACTTTGAAGGACGGCAAGGCAAAGGCGGCAGGACACACTTAGTTAGTCCGGCTATGGCCGCAGCTGCAGCAATCCAAGGACATTTCGTAGATGTTAGACATTGGGATCTAGATAAAGAACAATAAAGAGGAAATAACATGGAACCGTTAGAAAGAGTACATGGCATAGTAGCCCCACTTGACAGAATAAACGTGGATACAGATCAAATAATTCCAAAACAGTTTTTGAAAAGAGTTGAAAGAACCGGATTTGGAGAATTCTTATTTTTTGACTGGCGCTATCATGAAGATGGAACACCGAATCCCGATTTTGAACTCAACCAAGAGCACCATCAAGATGCCAAAATATTGCTTACAAGCCATAACTTCGGAAGCGGGAGCTCAAGAGAACACGCCCCCTGGGCTCTAAGAGAATATGGTTTTCAGGTGATCATAGCGCCTTCTTTTGCCGACATCTTTTATAACAACTGTTTTAAAAATGCAATACTACCGATTGTATTACCAGAAGATAAGGTTAAGGAACTTTTTAGCATTGTGAACTCAAAGAAAGGCCATGAAATGACCGTGGATTTGAAATCTCAAACCATTTCTGACGATGAGGGCTGGTCAATCAATTTTGATATAGATCCTTTTAAGAAGAAGAGTCTGATTGAGGGACTTGATGATATAGGACACTCACTTGGGCATGAAGATGTGATCAGAATTTATGAGAATAGACACTCAGGTGAGAGAAAATGGGTAATACCCAACAATTCCAAATAAAACAAAAGAATGAAATGATTACCGAATTCTAAATAGCAAATAAAAAACAGAACTTAAAATTATACCAACTACTATTGAAGTTGTAAGAGGAATGTAAAATGAACATTTTCTCGCTTCAAGTAAAGATTATCCGGTAGTTTAACTAAGAATTGAAGCTGCGGATAAAACTGAATTAATATTCCGAAAGCTATAAGAATTATGCCTATATAAATTAATATTTTCCCCAACTCATATAATTCCCTTTGCAATATTCAATCTATTTGTCTATAAGCAAGATATATAGATTTTCTATAAATTCTCAATAATCTGGGATTATTACGCATATAAATTTTGATAGTATGGTATACTTATCAAAGTGGCACGAATCTTGTATAAGAATTTTGTTGCATTATAATGTAAAGGGGTTAGAAAAACCTAAAACAATTCGATTAATGAAAGATTATGAGTACTAATTTAAGTCAAACTACTTCTCAAAGGCAAGTACTACAGCAACGTCTGGTTTTAACCCAGGAACTTCAGCTATTCTTAAAGTTAATTCAAATGACAACACTTGAATTAAAAGATTATCTGGAAGAGCAGTTAATTGAAAACCCCACTTTAGAAGAGTCGCAGGATGCTAAAGAAAAGACTGAGGAAAGCTCTAATGAAGAGTTTGATTTGAGTAGTATTGGGGACGATCGTGTGTTAGGAAATCAAGGCAATGATATACCACATTATTCATCAAGAGAGTTTTTTGACGATAGCGAAGAGGAATCCCCCTGGGAAAATAGAATTAGCTCTGCTGACTCTCTAATTGATCACCTGAGATGGCAGGTCAATATATCCGACTTCTCTCAAGAGGAAAAAGAAATTGCTTCAGCAATTATAGGAAACACAAACGAAGACGGATACCTTGAAACCGATATAGAAGAAATAGCGCTTATTTATCTGAATCAGATCCAGAATACTGAAAATCTGAATTCAGAAAAAGAAGAGGACGGAAAAAATAAAATTACAGTGAACGACTCTACTTGTTCTGAAGATATAATTAATATGGCGAAAGCAGTTTTAGACAAAATTCAGTCATCATTTGATCCTACAGGGGTATGTTCGAGAAACTTAAAAGAGTGTTTAAAAACCCAGGCGTTGGATCTTGGTTACCCAGAAGACGGTCTCATCGTAGAGATGATTAACGAACATTTTGAAGAGATTAATGAAAATGATTTAACTAATATTGAAGATGTCCTTCAAGATTCAACTCCAGAGATACAAGAAGCGATGGCAGTGATCTTATCTTTAGAGCCTAGACCTGGAAGACCGTTTTTTGCTCAAGATTCTGAGAAATATATAGTTCCTGATTTCTATGTTTATAATGTAGGAGACGAATTGCAAATTCAGCTAAATCGTGATTTCCCTAGAGTCAGAATAAGTAATTATTACAAAAACCTTATAAAAAAAGAAAAAACCCTGCCGCCGGAAGCAAAGCAATTCATAAAAGAAAAACTTGAAGCTGCTCATAGAATTATGAAGTGTCTTGATGAAAGGGAAGAAACAGTAAAGAAAATCATCTCGAAGATTGTAGATATTCAACGTGAATTTTTTGAGCATGGGAAGGAATATATAAAACCTCTTATTTTAAAAGACATAGCGCAATCTGTCGGGGTTCATGAATCTACGGTAAGCAGAATTACAAGCAGGAGATATATCCAAACACCTCAGGGCACAATAGAGCTTAAATCATTATTCTCCCGTAGGATTGAATCATCACAGGGAAAAGAGATTTCTTTTGAGAAAGTAAAATCGATTATGAAAAATATTATAGCGGGTGAAATGCATGAAAGCCCCTATTCAGATGAGGATATTTCTAAAATGTTTGAAAGAAGAAATATTACAGTTGCACGAAGAACTGTTGCAAAATACAGGAAAATACTTAAAATACCTTCTTCTTCTGCAAGATCACGTCAATATAAGGAAAACAGAAATGAAAGTGACAGTAACTTCTAGACATCTAAAAAACTCAAAAGACTCAGAAAAGATAAAGTCTTACGCTCTAAAGAAGGCTAATAGAATTGAGAGATATGTGAAATCTGAAAAAGACCCTTCAGAATTAAGATTTATCTTATCTTCCGAGAAATTCAGAGATACAGCAGAAATCTCTGTAAGCTGTGGCAATATAAAAGCTATAAGCTCAGTTGAAACTAATGATATGTATGCTGCAATTGATAATGCTGTAGACACTATCGTTAAACAACTAAAAAAACAAACAGAAAAGAAAACTAAAGAAAAGAGAAGAACCGGAGCAAAAACCAAAGAAGATGTTATAGAATCTAATCCGCCTTTAGATATTGAGAACAATTATCTGACTGACTTAAAAATTCATAAATTGCCTCCTAAACCTATGTCAATAGATGAAGCTTCACTTCAGCTTAAAGTATCTGATGCAAATTTTGTAGCATTTAAAAACAGCGAAAGCGGCTTAATGAATGTTATCTACATTAGCCGTAGAGGTCAGAAAATCTTAATTGAACCTTAATTTGTAAATATAATAATGAAAATAGCGGACTTTTTAGAAGCAAACACTATAATCTCTAACCTCAATTCAAAAACTAAACAAGACGTTATCAGAGAACTTGCAAATACTATTTCATCCGCACATTCTAATATTAACAAAGAAAAACTGGTAGAAGTCTTACTAGAACGCGAAAAATTGTGCAGCACAGCAGTAGACTTGGGGGTTGCAGTGCCTCATGCCAAGTTAAGCGGTATTACAGAAATAATTTTAGGATTTGGGAGAAGTCTTAAGGGTATAGTCTTTGAATCGCTAGACAACAAACCTACAAACTTTTTTATAACCATTATTGCGCCTGAAGATACTACGGGTGTCCACATTCAATTATTAGCACGGATTTCTAAAGTATTTAGAAACCAGGATTTAAGATCTAGATTAATGAAATGTGATTCTGAAGAAGAAATATTTCAAACAATAACATTGGAAGATGAAAAGTACTAATCCTCATATGAAATCTAATCAAAAGAAATATCTATAAAACCTAATGCCCATGGGTAATAAAACATTGCAGAACCACAAGAAAATTTTTGCAACAGTTCACGGCACTTTACTCGAGATACAGAGTCTCGGGATTCTCATTATTGGCAAAAGTGGCGTTGGGAAGAGTGACAACGCCCTCGATTTAATAACGAGGGGCGCTAAACTTATCACAGATGACGTGGTAGAAATTACAGTAGGACAATCTGGAAAACTAATAGGTACTGCTCCGGATAGAACAAAACACTTGATGGAAATAAGAGGACTTGGAATTATTAATGTAAAAGACTTATATGGAGACAATCATATATTAGATAATAGAAATATCGATATGGTTATAGAGCTTACTAAGTGGGATCCTAACGTTGAGTATGATAGACTCGGAATGGAAGAGAATAATTACAACATAATGGGGGTAGAATTGCCCTATCTATTATTACAGGTAGAAGTGGGTAGAAATACCGCAACCATAATAGAGCTTGCAGCACGTAATCAGATACTTAAATTAACCAACTCTAATAGTAAAGAAAGGATTCTAGAACAACTAAAGAATGCCGAAACACCAAGAGGCGCTAAATGACCAATTTAGTTATCATTAGCGGACTATCAGGTTCAGGAAAGAGCACCGCCGTTCATATGCTAGAGGACATGGACTACTATTGTGTTGACAACATACCTCCTACCCTATTACCAACATTTATCGAGCTTTGTGAAAATACAGAAAAAGAAATAACCAAGGTTGCGCTAGTAATTGATATACGTGAAAGAGTTTCCTTTGACAGCGCTCCAGAAATAATTAAGGAATTTAAAAAAAAGGGTTATCCGGTAGATATGATATTTCTAGAATCATCCGATGCAACGCTAATAAAGAGATATAAGGAAACTCGAAGAAAACACCCTCTCTCAGATGATGGAAATATACTAGAGGGCATATCTAAAGAAAGGAAAATGCTTGTAGAACTCAAAGAACTGTCAAATTATACAATAGACACATCAGAGCTTAATGTTCATCAATTAAGTGAAATTATCAAAAACAAATTCAACAAAGCAAATAGTCAGAATATTTTATTAAACATAATTTCTTTTGGTTTTAAACATGGTATACCTAATGATGCTGATATGATTTTTGATGTCAGGTTTTTACCAAATCCTCATTTTGTTGAAGGCTTAAAAAATTTAAACGGAACGGATGAAGAAGTCTTAGATTACATAATGAATAAAGAACAATCGATAGAATTCATAGAGAAGATTACCGAATTCTTGGAATATCTAATACCCAATTATGAAAAGGAAGGAAAATCCTATCTGACAATTGCTATAGGTTGCACAGGGGGGAAACACCGGTCAGTAGCAATAACGGATAAGGTGGCTGAGCATTTTAATGATCTTTCCCCATTAACTAGACATAGAGATATATCTAAAAACTAAGGAGAAATAAATGGTTGGGATAGTTTTGGTAACACACGGAGAATTGGCCAAAGAACTTATAGCTGCCGTAAACTTTGTACTGTCCTCAAAGCCTTCCGTAAAAATCTGTGGAGTAAGTCTAGATCCTGACCGTGAGTTTGAATCATTCAAACAGGATATTAAGAATGCTATTAAAAAAGTTAAGTCTAAAGATGGCATTTTGCTTGTGACCGACATGTTTGGCGGCACACCGTCCAATATCAGCCTCACATTCCTTGAAGAAAATAAGGTTGAAGTAATATCAGGAGTTAACCTTCCAATGCTTTTAAAACTTGCTACTCTATCTAACAAAGTTACCTTGGATGAAGCAGTTAAAATAGCAGAATCCGCTGGTAGAGAAAATATTATTGTAGCGAGCAAGCTACTCCACAATAAGAATTCATAGAAACTTATTAGCCAACAATACATTTGAAAAATATATTGATTGAGTATACTATCATTTCCTTATTAGTCTCAAATTGAGAATGAAATATTAAAGAAGGCAGAATAAATGAAGAAGGAAAACATAGATAAGATCATAAATGCATGGAAAACTCACTTACTTACAGGTGATTTAGAAGATTATCAACTAGAAATTGATGAGGTAGTGCCGATTGAATTTGCAGCACTCGCTTTGCATCTAGACTCAAGAACAGTAAAAGCTTCAAGCAAAGAAGAAGAATACTATGAAGGCTACAGAGACGCTGCAGTTGAGATTTTAAATTTACTTCATGTTGAAATTGTCCAGGATGACCAGCTAAAAGTCATATCTCTTATTCATAAAGAAATTGATGAAGATAAACAGGAAGAATTAAAACAACATATTTGGGGTTGATAAATTTTTTAATCGAACCCATCTAAATCATTAATATTTCTGCAAAATAATCCATTCCCTATAATATCAAAGAATATGAGACTCTTAGATTTATTTAAAAGCTTCCTTTTAGATATGGACGGTGTAGTATACGTTGGCGGGAACCCTATTAAGGGCTCATCCGATACAATAAAATATCTTAAAGAGAATGGGAAAACTGTATTATTCCTAACTAACGACCCTAGGAGATCTCCTTCTGAATATGCGGATAAACTTCGAAGTATAGGGATTCAAGCATGCTCAGAAGACGTTATTACATCTGCAATGGCTATTGCACAGCATATTCGCGAAGAACATAATAGTCTCGAAAACATGACTGCTTATGTGATAGGGGGTAATAACCTAAGAAATCAAATCCGGTCAACAGGTATCACAATCGTTAGTGGAGAAGAAGGTAAATACGCTGATTTTGTGATATTGGGAAGTCACCCAGACTTTCATTACAATGAAATGAAGATTGCTACCCTAGCCCTCAGAAACGGAGCTGATTTTTATGCGACAAATCGTGACCCTGCTTATCCATCGGAAGAAGGCCATATCCCAGCAACCGGAGCTATTCTAGCATCAGTTGAGATTGCGTCAGGAAAGAAAGCTAAAGTGGCAGGAAAACCGGAAAACATTATATTTGAAGTAGCCTTAGAAAGAGTGAATAAAGATAAGATTGTCATGATAGGGGACCGGCTTGATACTGATATTCAAGGTGGCAAGAATGCTGGACTATCTACTATCCTTGTACTATCCGGATCAACAAAAAGAAAGGACCTAATAGATTCCGAGATCAAACCTGATTACATTATAAATGACCTCAGGGATTTGTTTGTTGATATATCAAACTTAGAGAATCTATAGCCCCCATTTACTGTCTATAAACCTGATAATCTTCTCGAAATTTTCATGGACACTGGATACTTCGCATACTTATAATCCGAATATGTTGAATTTCATTGGGTAAACTATTAAAAATAGATCATTATATTTTTTCTAAAAAGCAGTTCTTAAAAGGGTTAATCTTTTACCTGAAGGAAAAAAATAAGACCTATTAGGAATAATTTTAAATTATGGCTAATAATAGTATAGCTTCACAATTTCAATTTTCTTCAAATAGCAAAGGCATCCTATGGATGATTTTTGGCGGTTTCGCGTTCGCCACTATGGGTGCTCTTACCCATGAACTTGGAAAACATTGTGATTGGCTAATTATAGCTTTTTTTAGAATGCTTATATCTTTTGTTATAGCATTTGCTCTTGCGCTTAGGGCAGGAATTAACCCATTTGTTCTTACTAATAAGACCCTATGGCTTAGAAGTTTTGTTGGGAGCTCGGCGATGTTGGCAACTTTCTATGCTCTTACCAAACTGCCCATATCTGAAATAGCTATCATAACAGAAACAAGACCCATATGGGTAGCAATGGTTGCAGGGTACATACTAGGTGAAACAACCGGAAAAAGAATATGGCTTTCAATAATATTTGGTATGGTAGGAGTTATTTTAGTTGAGCATCCCAGAATTTTGGAACAGGATTTTGCTGGACTTGTTGCAGTATACGCTGCATTTGGTGGAGCAGTAGTGATGATCTGCCTAAGAAAGCTAAAGGATTTAGATCCAAGGGTAATTGTTACGCACTTCTCAGGTACAGCCACGATTATTACATTATTAACGATACTTTCAGTTAGAAGTGAATTTGATGTTTCAGTTTTTGCGAATTCAACTCTTCTTATAATGCTGCTTGGAGTAGGAATATTTGGCACAATAGGTCAGTTAGCTATGACAAAAGCATTTTCAATAGGTGAAGCTCCAAGCGTAGCCTCCGCTAGTTTTATAAAGGTCGGTTTCTCAGCCGGGTACGACCTACTAATCTGGAATTATGTCTTCAATGCGCCTACTATAATTGGAATGGCTTTAATATTATTATCGACAGGATGGCTATTTAGTCGTAAGAAATTTTCGAAGGTTCAAGTTAAGACAGTTAATCACGAACTTAGTACCAATAAGAAATTATTAACAGAAAAACAAAGAGTTTAGGAAGAATTCCTTTAATCTGACTTCCATATAAAGTTGCCCTTTTTATCAATATAGCCCCATTTTCCACCACCAAGTTCTACAATTGCGAGCCCATCTGAAAAGCTTATAGCGCTTTCAAATTGAGGTTCAATCACTACCTCTCCCCTTTTGTTAACATAACCCCATTTATTACCGATCCTGAAAGTAGCAAGCCCCTCTGAGAAATCTCCTACCTGGTCAAACTCAGGCTGTACAATTAGAAGACCAGCTCTATTAATAAATCCAAACTTGCCCCCTCTAGACACTGCTGCAGCGCCCTCACTAAAGTGTCTTGCAGTTTCATAATCTGTTTTAAGCTGAACCTCTCCAAATTTGTCTATGTATACATATTTGCCGTCTTTATAAACGCATGCCACCCCCTCCGAGTAACCCTCTGCATATTCAAATTCAGGCTTTATAAAAACCTTTCCGCTCTTTTTGAGATACCCGCCCTTCCCGTCTAGCAAGACAAGGGCTAATCCATCAGAATAGCCAAACGCTTTTTCATATTGAGGCTCTACAATGGTTCCTCCATCTTTGTTAATATATCCCCATTGTCCATTATATTTAACGCTCGCAATACCCTCGGAAAATGGATTCGCCTTTTCATATTGAGGCTCAATAACCATTTTGCCGACACCATTAATATAACCATAGGCGCCGTCCACTTTAACGTGAGCAAACCCATCGGAAAACTTGTGAGCTTCCTTATATTCAGGAGTTATTACTAATATGTCCCACTCATTAATGTAACCCCATTTACCATTTTGCTTAATAAGGGCCCTGCCCTCTGAGAAATCCACTGCACCTTGATATTTGAGTGGAATAACCATCTCGCCTTGTTTATCCATAAATCCCCAATTGTTATCCTCAGAGATCGGAAAAAGTCCGCCTTGCTTCTTTTTTGCAACATTTACTGCAGAGGAACCACCACATGCCAGGACAAAAAGAAAAATAAAAACAGATAGAATTTCTAAAGATTTCAAACTAATCCCCCTAACTTATACATATTATAGTTGATGAATCTTTATTGAAGGAATAATGTTAATCAAAAATACAATATTTTAAAGGGGTACTTAGGAGCAAAACAAGAAAGCTTTTTACTAATCGTTATTGATTAAAAACACTAATATGAAAAGGGGCTTAGTGATAAAGGGAAATATCTTACATAAGCCCCTGAATTTTCTATTCTATCTTTTGAATTAAGGCTCTATTACAACTTTAATGGCATTATCAATTCTCTGATCCATTAATTCATAACCTCTGGCGCATTCATCTAAAGGCAGTCTGTGTGAAATAACATGAGTAGGATCTAACCTGCCATCTTCAACATGGGACATGAGCTCTGGAATATAGGCTCTGGAAGGCGCTACCCCCCCCCTCAAATTGAGGTTTCTCAGGAAAAAGTCAGTCATATTAAGAGGAAATGGCTCCCAGAAGAGTCCCGTTATAGATATAGTGCCTCCCGGGCGAGACATTTCCAGGGATGATTGCAAAGAGTCAGTATTACCTACGCACTCAATTACAACATTAGCCCCATGTCCATCACTTAAATCTTTGACCACTTCATTTGGATCTTCGTTCTTTGAATTTATTACTGTTGTCGCTCCGTATTTCTTAGCTATATCAAGTCTGTAATCATGATGACCAATTGTTATTACATGTGCAGGATCAAAAAGTGTGGCCGCATAAGTAGCGAACAACCCTACAGGCCCGTCTCCATAGATTACGACTACATCCCCAGGCTCTATATTTCCATTCTGGGCCCCGTGATAGCCCGTACAAATATTATCCCCCAGAAATAGAGTCTTCTCATCCTGGCTATCATCTGAAAGGCTTTCAAGAGGTTTTACCAAAGTCCCCTCCGAATGTGAAACCTTTATGTATTCCGCCTGACAGCCCGCGTGCCCTCCAAGCAGATCTCCAAATCCAAAACACCCGCCCTTCATACAAGAAGTGTGAAGGCCCTTCTTACAGTAATGACATTCTCCGCAGCTTACCCAAAATGGTCCGATCACTTTGTCCCCTTTTTTAAGTGAAGTCACTTCACTTCCAACTTCCTCAATGCGCCCCACAAATTCGTGCCCCACAATGTCTCCGTCATTTAATGGAAAGTGCCCCCTATAAATATGCAGATCAGACCCGCATATAGCTCCCTTAGTTACTTTCACGATTACATCGGTAGGATTCTCAATCAGGGGGTCTGGCACTTCGTCAACACTAACGTTTTTTAATCCATGATATACAGTCGCTTTCATATATATCTCCTGTTAATTATTTTTATGCATACCACATTAGACTACATAATAAGTATAGCCAATAACAATTACGAATATGAAATCATTCACAAATTATTATTTATAGGCTGGGATTCTCCCTTTGATAGCGCAATGACTAAATGGTAGAATTTCTATTAGCCAAACCTAAAAAGGATGGAAAGGAAATCTAATGAGAAAGGTCAAAGAACTAAAACACACTCAAGTTTATAGAACTTGCGATTTACGTCCGCTCAAATTTAAAACAACAGAAGATTTATCTCCCTGCAAAGATTACATAGGACAGGACCGAGCGGTAGATGCAATAAACTTTGGTATAGGAATGGAATTCACAGGATACAATCTATACCTTGCCGGACCCCCCGGAGTAGGAAAAACTACCACAATTGAAACCATACTTTCTTTAATAGCCAAAGACAAACCGTCCCCTCAGGACTGGTGCTATGTTTTCAATTTCCATAACCCAAATGAACCAAAATCAATCGAGCTTCCTAAAGGTAAAGGGAAAGAATTCAAAAAAGACATGGAAAATTTCCTTCAAGATCTCAAGATGGACATTCCTAGAGCTTTTGAAAGTAAAGAGTTTGAAGAGCAAAAACAAAATACGATGAATCAAGTTCAAAGAGAAAAGAATAATCTCTTTGATGAACTACAAAAGAAAGCTAACGAAAATGAGATACAGGTGCAATTCTCACCAACCGGAATAATTACAATCCCTTTGGTCGAGGGTAAAGTAGTAACTCAAGAAAACTATAACTCGCTAGATGAAGAAACAAAAAAGCAAATAAAAGCTAGAAAAGAAAAAGTAGATATTGAAGTTTCTGAAGTTTTAAAAGCTGCTCGAAAATTAGAGAGAGACGCCGGAGAAAAAGTAAAAGAACTTGAGAAGAGAGTTGCGTTGTTCTCTGTACGAGATCTAATAGATAGTATAAGAGAAAAATATAAAACTTATCCTCAGGTTATTGACTATTTTGACCAGCTTCAAAAACATATCTTAGAAAATATTGACAACTTCCTTCCTGCAAAAGGCCCTCAGGCTGGAGTTCTAATGCCTATGAGAATGCCGCAGCCAGAACCAACGTTTACTGAATACAAAGTTAATGTATTTATAGACAACTCAAATACTGACGGAGCACCTGTAATTTTTGAGACTCATCCGACATATACCAATTTATTTGGTTCCATTGAAAAAGAAGCGCGATTCGGAGCATTGATAACAGATTTCACTATGATACTATCTGGTTCTTTAGCTAAAGCTAACGGGGGATATCTGATAATAGACGTTCTTGATTTATTTCAATATCCCTTTGTATGGGATTCTCTAAAAAAAGCTCTTGAAAACGAAGAATTGCGCATTGAAGACGTATATCAACAATACGGTTTCTCAAGTACGGTAGGAATAAAGCCTGAGCCTGTAAAATTAAACGTTAAGGTAATCATTGTCGGAAACTCCCAGCTATACCATATGCTATACGCATACGATGAAGACTTTAGAAAACTATTTAAAGTGAAAGCTGATTTTGATTATATAGTAGAGAGAAATGATATTACTCTGTCACAGTACTCTTGTTTCATAAAATCGGTTTGTGACATGGATGGTCTTAATAAGTTTGATAGAAGCGCCGTAGAAACTGTTATTGAATACTCTTCTAGGCTCGCTGGGGATCAATACAAACTATCGGTTCAATTTGGATCAATAACCAAAATATTAAAAGAAGCAAATTACTGGGCTAAGGTTGACAACAACAGTAAATCTATAAAGCGGCAGCATGTAGATAAGGCTATAGAAGAAAAGATATATAGGTCCAACATGATTGAAGAGAAAATCCAGGAAATGATCGCCAAAGGAATCATTCTTGTAGATACTAGTGGTTTAGTAGTCGGACAAATAAATGGTCTTGCAGTCTATAGCATCGGAGACTATGCGTTTGGTAAGCCTTCACGGATAACCTGTGAGACTTATATGGGAACAGAGGGTGTTATAAATATAGATAGAAGGGCAAAGCTCAGTGGAAATATACACGATAAGGGAGTAATGATTTTAAGCGGCTATATTGGAACAAAATATGCTCAAAATAAACCCTTAAGCCTTTCTGCAAGTATAGGATTTGAGCAAAGCTATGAATTGATTGAGGGTGATAGCGCTTCAACTGCCGAATTGGTAATTCTTTTGTCTAGCTTATCCGGAATACCAATTAAACAGAGCTTCGCAATCACGGGTTCGGTCAACCAAAAAGGACAGATTCAGCCTATTGGTGGGGTAAATGAAAAAGTCGAAGGGTTTTATGAGGTATGCAAGGCTAAAGGGCTAACAGGGGAGCAGGGAGTTATCATACCTTATCAAAACGTTAAAAACCTTATGTTAAGAAAAGAGGTTGTTCAGGCTGTTAAAGATAAAAAATTCCATATATATCCTGTAGAATCAGTAGATCAGGCAATACAGCTTCTAACTGGAAAAGAAGCAGGCAGCAAAGGTAGCACCGGTAAATTTAAAATAGGCACCGTAAATTACCTAGTAGATAAAAAGCTTAGAGAATTTGCTGAAGATTACCGAAAATTCGGAAGACAGAACACAAATAATAAGAAAGGAAACGGTTCAACTTAAAAGGTAGGTATTTCTATCTGGAAGGCAATGTTTCTCGCTTTTTATTATAGCCAAATAAGTCTATAAAATCACCAAATACCGCATTACTTAGTTCATTAAGACGAGAAATATATTCTGGTGTCTCAGTTTTAATCTGATCAGGATCTATTTTGCCGCCCAAAGCCTCTATCTCTTTCTTATTTTCTGGAACATTTAGCCAACGCTCTATCATCGGTTTATCAACTTCTAGATGAAACTGAAAGCCATAAACATTATCTCCAAATTTAAATGCTTGGTTTTTGCAAAGAGGTGAAGAAGCAAGAAGTTTTGCTCCTTTTGGCAAATCAAAGGTATCACCATGCCACTGAAAGATTTTTTCTTCCCGTAAAAAATTTGAAGTTAAAGGATCGTTTTCTCCTTCATTTGTAGGAGAAACTTCGTACCATCCGATTTCTTTCTCAGGATTTTTTGTGACTTTTGCGCCAAGAGCCTTGGCTAGAAGTTGTGAACCTAGACATATGCCTAGAATCGGCAACTCTTTTTCAACAGCCATTCTAATAAGACTTATTTCGGTTATTAAATTAGGGTAATTGTCGACCTCATCCACATTCATCGGACCGCCTAAGACTATTAAGCCATCGTACCCTTCCAGATTCGGCTCCGCGTCAGGATGCCTTTCAAAATTAACATATTTAATCCTAAACCCCGCATCTCTTAGTAACGGATCGAGGGTTCCTAAGATTTCATGAGCTACATGCTGAAAAACGAGTAATCTTGGCATTTTTTGGATTCCGGATTCAATAATAAATAGAGAAAATAGATTTTACCTAGTAAATACAGTTTAGAGAATAATGCTAATGTAAAAGCTAGAATTTAATTAATATAAATTAGAGACGACCTAAGAGACCATCTCTAATTTATATTTGATTTTAGAATTAAAAAGAAGGCAAAATAAGCTGTTTATTCGCCTTTAAGATATTTAACAACATCTTCTTGAATTGATTCATCTACCAACTCTTTCCACTCATTATTACCTTCGTCAATTGATGCTCTAATCTTAGTAGCTGAAACCCAACCGATGTTTTCAGGTGGGAAGAATTCATTCATTTCATAACCAACCCCTCTTCCCCAATTAACTGACTCAATATCTGGAATAATCATTACGACTACATCATCGCCTTTACTTTCATGATATTTCCTAATCATGTCTACTGTCTGTTCTGTGGTAAAAGGGTTTTTTTCATCAGGCGGAATATCCCTTACCATAATCAAGCAGGGAACTCCTCTATCAAGTTTCTCTTTTACTAAACTCACGTGTCCAATATGATAAGGCTGATACCTACCGATAAATATAGCCCTTTTGCCTTTATCAGGCTGTATATCAGGATGTCCGTGATTTGTAACTGTCCATTCGCTCATAATAAGTCTCCTCTAATCTTAATTTCTGATTATCTCAATGGATATTGCAGGATGTGATTAGTAAGGCAAAAAACATTGCAACATCAATCATCAAATTAAACGAAGTTGTGATTATACCAGCACATGCTTATTTTTCAATTTGCGCAAGCTCATCAGTTAAAGAAGAAAAAGACACTCGTAAATGAAGCATCAGATCATTAAAGCAAGCGCTTATTTACAGTATGTTTAGATATTGATTTATTAGCTTTAGGATTGTGGTAGGAATTATGAGAACTTAATTCATATTGAAACTTGTTTTCCAAATAACCGGCACATTTCACTTACTTCAAAGGTTTTTATTTCTATATCACTGAACCAATCTGATATTTTTAAATCAAGATCCCCAGTTGCCCAATTTGGTTTGCTTCTTCAAAGAACTTTCCAGTAGGTTAAGAAATGCAGCTCTTTCCACTTCTTTCCCTCCTAAACCTTTCATATGTTCATTAGGGACTTGGGAATCAATAAAGTTGAAATCCCACTCATGAAGCTTTTCAACTAAGTAATATAGAGCTACTTTTGAGGCATTGCTCATCTCAAAAAACATTGATTCTCCAAAAAAAGCGCCTCCTAATGAAATCCCATACAAACCCCCTACAAGCTTCCCTTCATAAAAAGTTTCTACAGAATGCGCATAGCCTTCCTTATACAATCTGATATAAGCTTGGACCATATCATCAGTAATCCATGTTCCATCCTGCCCCCTCCGGCTAGTCTTAGCGCACTGCGCTATAATATCTTGAAAAGAAGTATCAAAACGTACCTCAAAAACATTTGATCTGATGATTTTTTTCAACTTGCTGGATACATACAAATTATCTAGAAATAAGATTAATCTGGGATCCGGAGAGAACCACATTATGGGATCACCTTCCGAGTACCAGGGGAAAATACCATTCTTGTATGCCTCTAATAGTCTTTCAACTCTCAAATCACCACCAACCGCTAGAAGACCATTTTGCTCAGCGAGCATTGGATTTGGGAATACTAAAGAATCATCAAGTAGGTAGACTGTCATTTTCTTATAAGTTTGTTTGATAACATAGTTACAAAGTATAGATTTATTTGTCCGTATGGCCCAACGATTTCTCTGGAGCAATTATATCTCTAAGTAGTTTTTTTAGCTCCTTAATATCTGGGAATCTAGCTTCACTTTTGAGAGACCATAAAAGTTCATCGTTAACTTTTATTTCAAAGATTCCGCCTGAACCGGGAATGAGGGAAACTTCTGAAAGCTCCTCATCAAATGCAGATAGAATCTCCTGGGCCAGCCAAGAAGAGCGCATTAGCCAATTGCACTTTCTACAATAAATAATCTCTACCTTATTACCGGTTTCCAATTGAACTCCTGAGATATTAATACACGTTATTTTATCAGTCAGATATTGCAGAGTCTAATAATAATTCAAATCAAAAAAATCGATTGAATTCAATCTTTGTATGTGAGATAATCGATTCAAATTAAAATACCGTTAGATGGAGGTAGGTAATGTTTAAGGAATTTAGAGAATTTGCCATGCGTGGGAACGTGGTAGATATGGCAGTTGGTATTATCATAGGCATAGCATTTGGAACAATCATTCAATCCCTTGTGAATGATGTAATAATGCCTCCTATAGGATTATTGCTTGGAAATGTTGACTTTTCTAACCTGTTTGCGGTGTTAAAAGAAGGCGTGCCTCCTGGACCTTATGCCGCATTAGTAGAAGCAAAAGATGCAGGCGCTGTAACAATCAATTACGGCTCGTTCACCAACACAATCATTAGTTTCCTGATTGTGGCTTTTGCGGTTTTTCTTTTAATTAGGAGTATGAACAATCTAAAAAAGAAGGAAGAAGAAGCTCCCGAGACACCTCCGGAACCGCCAAAAGAGGAACAGTTATTAACTGAGATCAGAGACCTTCTAAAAAAGTAATCAGAATGAATAGAGTATATATTTAATCCCCTGAAGTCTCGTCAGGGGATTCGGTCTCAGACTTTTCTTTTTTCTTAGCGGAGTTCAGAGGTTTGACTAAAGTTACAGGGATATTTAACGTTTGCTTAATAATCCCCAATAGACCTGCCCCTATAGTATGAGGAGAAATTTCCGATATTTTGGGATTTGAGAAATCTCCTGTTACTGTAATAGGAATTGAAACCACATCTTTTCCCAAGACAGTGCTAATCAAAGGAATCTTTTCTATTACTGAATCAACAGCCATTACAGGAATAACCATGACTTTTAGATCAAGTTGGTCATTTACAAGATCAATAGACCCTTCACAGACTACCTTGAGCGAAGGACCATCCATTGCAGCTTCTTTTATAATTAACTTACCCTCTTTAATATCCGCATTAGCAATTATTAAGTCATAAGGAAACCCCTCATCCTCATAATCAATTGTATTTCCCCTGAAAATTTCACCAAAATTTAGTGCGGAAAAAAATCTGGCAAGCCCCCCATATTTACTAACTCTCCCGCCATTTGAGGTTAATTCTAACTCTCCCTCAAGAGAACTTATAACATTTACAATTTCGCCATCAGAGTTTACAGATCCGCCCAAATTAAAATCTCCTGTGATTATACCAGCTTTATCGAATAAACATTTAATAGCGCTCGCTAAGTCCTCTTCTTGTGTGAAGGGCTCAAACTCCAGTTTTAAAGTTGGAGAAGATACCTCAAGTAAACCTGGAGTTGCAATACCACAAAGATTCGCTTCATTTACATTCACATCGATTTTGTTTCCCAACAAAGCAACTTCCGCATCTACTGTATCCCAGTTAAAACCTTTGAATTTAAAACTATCAGATTTCACAACAACTTTACCGTTAAGTGAAGTTTGACTACTGCTTGTATCATTTATTTCACTCAATTCAGCATCATTGATAGCTTCTTCTTCCGCATCGGTCTCTGAATCAGTCCACTCAAGTGATTCAGCTACAATGTTCATATTGAGATCGAGCTCTTTGCTTGCATTGTTAGCTTTGAGAACACTTGAATCAATAGGTTTAGAAGAGGCGGTGGGGGGAATTTTATGTACAACTAAACTAGAATCAGAAATTGAAATGGGGCTATTAAAATTGAGTTGTTTCGGGACACTAAAGTAATCTGAGAAAAGTTTTGCCTCAGTCGCTAACATATCGCCATAAAAATCCATACTAAATTTCAAATTATCTTTAAAATAATCATTTAATACCGCTCCAGCATTCATTACACTTTCCTTGATTGCGATACTCGCATTAGACAACGTCATGTCTTGCAATGAGGACTGAATTTCGGCTTTTGAAATTGTCATGACACTACCAAAACCCTCTAAATTAAGATCAATCTTATTAACATTACCTTGGGCGTTTATTTCCCACTCACTAGATTCTAACACCGGGCCCTTGAAATCAATTGTAGAGAAAAACGCCGAACCTGTCATAGATTCGATATGCCTCAAATGTGGTCTAATGATTGCAAAAGAGGAAATCCACGGAAACAAAACGCTAAGATCAATATTTGTTTCTTTCGTACTGAGTTTTATAAATTTCTCTTCTTTCCAGTTATAAAACCCAGTAGTTTGGGGGGAAGTAAAGTTGCCTATATTTATATCAAGATTGTCAAACTCTATAGACTTATCTACAAACTGAAATTTATCGCCTTTAATGCTTACCGCTTCAGGAACTCTTTTATAATCACCCTTAATATCCAGATCGGACACGTAAACACTAGTTTGAGGAGACTTTTTAGTATCCCCTAACTTTAGTTGACCGCTGGCTCTACCTGTAATATTATCAATAAGGCTTAGCTCATATATTAACCCTTGATCATCAATAAACTTTTTTAATATTGCGGGAATCTCGGAAGCGTCCGAATCGACCGAAATATCTAGATTCAAAGGACCTACAGGCCCCTCAATGCCAATCACAAAGGTCCCGTCATAACCAATGGAGTTACCCGATTTTGCTTTTAAATTAGTTCCCTCAAGCCTGCCGCCAGCTATGACGGCATCTCCTGATACATCTACTAAATCGAAATCACCAATAGGAACAAATATCTTTCCATCAGACATATTACCTTTAATTTCAAAATTACCTCCCTTAAAGAGGTCTTTAAAATTTTCTCCGCTTGCACTAAGGGTGATCTCCGGAATAGTGCCGCCCCTAACTATATTAAAAATCAGATCCACTATACGGTCTTCTCCAGCAACAAAAAGAACAGCTTCCCTTGATGATTCTACATTTATATCATTACCCTTGAGGTTTAAATTAATCTTATTGAGTTTTCTATCTATTCTATGCTCGCCACTTGCTTTAATATCAGGGTGCGAGAGTTCTGCACTGTTTAAGGTAAAGATTGATTTGTGTTCATCAAGATAGATATCCGTATCAATTTGCTTACCACTAATCTTAAATTCCTCATCACCTTTAGTAAGAGTTATTTCCGAATTAGCAACTACTAAATTGCCTTTAAATGTTTCAAGTTCCTTAGAGCTATAATTTAAATTGAGGTCTAGCTTAGACTTCAATTTTAAATCATTTTCTGGAATGACATATTTTTCGAGCATATGGGGTTTAAAACCATTGAGCTTTATTTGTCCCTTAGCATCATACGATTTTGTATTAATCGATCCCTTAAAAAATATGCTTTGGCTAATATTGGAATTACTATTAAACCTATAACTCAACGTATCGTTTGGGAAAGATACAACAGCGTTCATATTATTGAAATTGAGTAGTTCCTCATCCGAATTCATTATCTGCACTTTGGCATTATAAGCTCGAGCATCCAGGCCTTTTTCGTGAGAATTTAGATGGTCCAATGCAGGAATAATCTGTTGTTTAAGGTCATCAAAAGAAAAGGAGCTTTTCTCATCTGATTCAGTCTTCTCAGGCATGTCCTCAAGATAAATTGTGATGTCAGGACTGTAAAATCTTAAAGTAGATAACTCAACATCGCCATATAACAGAGGAAGTATTTTGGGGTACACCATTACTGATTCAAAACTTCCTTTTACTTTTTTGGGAATGTTAAAATCGCCTTTCCTAATAACAACATGAGGCCAATGAAAGAAATAAAGGTTCATGCTCTCATAATGAACCTCTCCACCAATCTTTTTTGAAATAAGGGTATCTATCTTTTCTTTAACAGAATCTTTCTGGATCAAATTGGATGCTGCAAAAAAAGCAACAGCTATGAGAATTATTATTATTCCTACTATTGCAGACAACCAGATTGAGGCTTTTTTTACGTTCTTCACATTCTATTCCTAATTAACATTCTATTCCTAATTAGTTTTAGAATAATATCCGACTATTCTCAGATACTATTTATACGTTTTATACTAATTATTAGTTTAACTTATCCATATACATTCTACAATCAATATTTTATGTGTTTGCAAGTATATCAAAGCAATACTTAAGAAATTACCTTCACTTTGCTAAAGTCCCTATTTCAGGTAGATTAACACTAAATTTCTATCAAATTTTTTTGCTCTGAATAACTTTGTCCTTTATAAAAAGTATAGCCAATAAAGCCCCTATACTAGACAATATCGATGTAAATATAAGTCCACCGCTTACGCCCGTGATATAGGCATGCTTTATATGGGCAAAAACAGTTTCGTACTTCTGCTGACCTAGACTATCTAAAATAGCCTTACTGCTTCCGCTGCCTACGATAAAATTAATGATTTCTGATATATCAGCATTAGATAAACTTAAACTTGAATCACGCAACCTACTTAGTAGATCGTTTTTAGCTAGATCTGTAAAAATTGTTGTCGCTACAGCCAGACCGAATGCTCCACCCACCAATTGAAACATATATATTATTCCACCCGCCAAACTGCCTCTTGATTCACTCACTGCACTAACTCCTGCTGTTGTAATCGCAGGAATTGCAAAACCCAAACCTATACCAGCTAATATGTAACCAGGAATTAAACCATAGAAACCTGAGCCAAACCCGAATAAAATGACACAAACCACTCCTAATGTGCTTAAAACCATTCCAATAAATATAGTTAATTTAGCTCCCAGTTTGTTGTATATTCTGCTAGACATTGCTGACGTACCAGAAAAAAATACAAGCATCGGAACAAGAACGGCCCCCGCCTGTATCGGGCTGTAATTCAGGAATTTTTCTAAATATTGGGTGACATATAGAAGAATCGCAAAGAATCCGGGAATGTAAGTAAACATTATAGTGCCGGCGATCATGAATTGAAAATTCCCCATAACGTCCTTTGGTATTAATCCATCATCTTCCCTAGTTTCTATGAACAAGAATAAAACCATTACTACCACAAAAACGACTAATAGCGAAATGGTCTTATAAGAAGCCCAGCCCCATGTAGGCGATAGATTCAAAGCATAAAGAAGCGCTACCAAAGAAACTGAAATAGTTATAATGCCCAAATAATCTACAGAGCTCTTTTCCTCTCCTACTACTTGCTCATCAACTTCTAAATACGTAATAATCCCCGCAATAATACATATCGGCACATTAACGAAAAGTACCCAGCGCCAAGATGCGAATTCCGTTAAGACTCCCCCCACTAATGGACCCGCTGCATTCCCTAAACCTGCGATACCCATAAGTACGCCGCCGGCAATACTCTTTTGATTCTCAGATACCGTAGAATATAGAATTCCGATAATACATGGCCATAACATTGCCCCCCCTACCCCTTGAGTAACCCTGGCAGCAATTATCATTCCGGCGCTTGTAGATAAGGCTCCGGCAAGTGAAGATAAACCAAAAACAAACAACCCAGCAAAAAAGATTTTTTTACGGCCAAATATATCCGCAAGTCTGCCGAACGTTACCATCAAAACCCCAAAAGACAGTATATAGCCGTTAACCAACCACTGGATGGTTTGTACATCTGTTTTAAAAGACTTCTCAATAGCGGGAATAGCAACATTAATAGCAGTTATATCCATAGCAACTGCAAGAATTCCCAAACCCATTGCGAAAAAAGTAAGTATCTGCTTGCGCGTCATTGAATCTTTCCCTCTATTTATGCCATCTATACATAATAAGGTTGGTCTACGATATTCCTTGACATTGACATGTCAATCATATATCTATGAATAATCAAAGATAACACAAACGGAGGAAATTAGTATGAGATTTTTAAGCATATTTCTAGTATTAGTATTTTCTTTCCTTTCTATAACGGCATCAGCAAAAGTTATAGGGAAAGATGTTGAATACGCATCTGACGGCACAACTCTAAAGGGATACCTAGCCTATGATGACAGCGTAAAAGGTGAAAGACCCGGTATCTTAGTAGTTCACGAGTGGTGGGGTCATAATGATTATGCAAGAGCTAGAGCAAACAAACTTGCCAAGCTTGGCTATACAGCTCTAGCAGTTGACATGTACGGCAATGCGCAAAACGCTGATCATCCTGAAAAAGCTGGTGAACTGGCAGGTTCGGTATTAGGAAACCTGGACGTTGCAGAAGCCAGATTTACAGCTGCAATGAAATTTCTTGAGGAACAGAAAACTGTAAATTCTGAGTATATTGCGGCAATCGGATACTGTTTTGGTGGAGCGGTTGTATTAAACATGGCTCTTCGAGGCGTAGACTTAGACGGCGTGGCAAGTTTTCACGGACTCCTTCCACAGGAAGCTCCTGAAAATGCGAAGCCGACAGCTGACATAGTAGTTTTCCACGGCGGTGCTGATCCGTTCGTACCAAAAGAACAGTTTGATAAATTCAAAAAGATTATGCAGGACACAGGCGCTAACTACGAATTAGTAGTCTACCCAGGCGTTCAACACAGTTTCACAAACCCGGATGCGGATAAATACGGAAAGAAATTTGAACTCCCACTTGTATATGATAAAGACGCTGACGAGAAATCCTGGGAGCAAACTCAGGCATTCTTGAACAGAATTTTCCAACCAGAAAATAATTAAGAACTAAATTTGATATAGCGGGGAATGCTACCTGCTTTCTCCGCTATATCTTTTCATGAAAAATATTCATAGCTTACTAAATATCCACACCTAATTGCACTCCTAATACCAACGCATTGGGAATATCGGAGCTTCCGCCCGGATGCACAATCCACTGCACATCTGGCTGGATTTGAAGCCATGGAGTAGCCTGAATAATATATGACAGCTCCATCATTAACTCATAATCCTTATCCTCTAAATCATCACTAAGACTGCCGTACGCAAAACCAAATACCGCATTATCATTGTTTCTATTAGGAACTAAGCCTTTGTATACTAATCCGCTGGATATAAAAAAGGGAAAGCTATTTATACTCTCATCCGGCGATATCGTAAGCGAAGCCCAGGGTGTTAGACCCTGGTCACTATCGGATGTCTCACGATAAACCATTTGCTCCACAATCCAATATAAACTGTAGTTCCCTTTTTGCTTCCTGGACACATTGGATAAATCATCGAATTTCCTAGTATCGTAAAAAGCTCCGAATTTATAACTCCCCGGGAGTGCATTTGAACCAAAATCCAGACTTGGCATATAACCCAGTTCTGTGATTAAAATAACCCCATCGTTAAAAGAAAAGTTCACTCCATTGGAACGATCTCTAGCAGCTCTTGGATCTGCATTATAGACTCCAGCTAGTATCTGAAAACTTGTAGTGGGCTTTATTCTTACACGCGTTGCCCAACTCGCTGTCGGGTTGCTAAGGAAGGCTTCATCGTTAAGCGAAAGGCTTATCGGATTGTAGTCTATGGCAAAGCTTACATAGTTGTAAAAGATCTCAGATGTAGCAAACTCATCGCCAATACCCATTCTTCCCACTGCCACTCTTAAAACATTCTCCACAAGTTCAGATTCAAGAATGAGCTGATAAAGCCTTACAGTACTACCGTTGAATATATTTGACACCTGAAAAAAATTCCCGATATCATCATTGCTTAAACTCTTTCCCGATGCCCAGGATCCAGAAATAATCAATTTGGTTCTTTTAACGCTAACAAGTTTCTCTAAATCTAATATCAGATATGCGTTTAAGAGACCGGCGTATTGAACTCCTTTCTTCTCACCTCCTACAGGATTACCTAAAACCGAAGTGTAGTAACTGGCTATAGTAGTTATACCTAAATCATCTAGTCTGCCTCTAAACCCGCCCCAGTTACCAGTCATATAGTTTCTTGAATCATAGACTTCGTAGGAACGTAAATCTCTATTATACGAGAAAGAAACTTCAGAATCTTGAGCTGTGGAATCCGAAACAGTTACGAAGATACCAAATAAGAAAAATAGAAGAATTTTATATAAACGCAGAGTCATTTAGAATTTTTTCCGCTAAAACAATTTCTGCTGAGCTTAGAAGTTTACTACTTAGATAAAACTACTGCAATAGATACTTAAAAGAGGCCCCACCAGGAATCCCGGAGGTCATAACCAATGCTATCCCAAAACTCACAATTGGTGCCTAAATCAGATTTGGTGTTAACTGCGCTTAGCGGAGTAACAAATATTAAATTAAGCGCGTCAGGTCCGAATTGCGGCCAATCATTTGCTGAGTGATTCGGGGATAGTTCTTTCGCAAAATTTGTCCAGTAACCAACCATTAAAATTGAAAGTTCGTTTTCATCATGAGTGAATTTATATCCTCTATTTGCGGCTGTATGAAATACATAGGGCAATTCAGCTCCATGACACACATCGTCTGCACAAGCAAGGGTATTAGGCCAAATGTTAAAGGATGAAACATGGTCAAATTGATATGACCAGGATTGTGGAGAAGAATCGGATGAGGCTAAAAGACTAGGACAGGTAAACAAATAATCTGTAATTACTTTTGAAGCAACAAATGTATTGTCGCCTTCTACAGGTGGATATTTTTCATATAATTTTTCGGAAATTTTGCTGTCACGATATATAAAATCAAGCATGAGCTTATAATCCAATTTAGAAAAGCTATTCAGTTTTAAAGCAGCTTTACCCTTTTCAACAAATAATAAACCTTCATTTCGGTTAGTCCCTATTATTAGCGGTTTAGTTACTTTCCCCTTTGATATTGCCTCAATAGGCTGTTCTGTTATAACTTCTCCGTCTACAACAGGGGCCCAGGCAAGAAGATCTATAATTCCGTGAAAAACTGCCGGCCATATCATATTTCTGTGCTGCTGCGCATCAACTATAATCCCGGGCAGCTTATTTCTCATGCAGGAAAAGTCATCGATTGAGCAGCCAAGATTATGAGCGAATCTTTTGGCAATTGAATGTGAGTCTTTTAAAGTTTTATAGGGTAAGCCTAAAGGATTACTTTCCATTATTGCAGCACGGAATAGAGGTTTTGACTCTGGGGAGGATACTAAATGTATACCGACGCTCATTGCGCCGGCGCTCTCGCCGTAAATAGTTATTTTTTCAGGATCACCTCCGAATGAACTGATATTTTCCTTTACCCATTTAAGTGCGAGTATTTGGTCAAGTATGCCGAAATTACCGTTAATCTCTTCCCCTGTGGCTTTATCTTTTATACCGGCCAGGAAACCTAGCGCTCCCAACCTGTAGTTCATACTAACGACCACCACATCCCCATAAGCAGATGTATATGCGCCGTTATACATAGGATCACCGTTATAACCAAACACAAACGCGCCGCCGTAAATAAAAACCATTACCTCCCGATGTTCATCGGATTGTGCCTTGGGAGTCCATACGTTTATGCTAAGACAATCCTCGCTTTGGGGATAATTCCGGCTGGCAGCTTGAGGGCACGCAGACCCAAAAGCTGTAGCATTGAAAACCCCTTCCCAACTTTTAAGAGGTACGGGAGCCTTCCATCTATTTTCTCCAGCAGTTGTTTCAGCAAATGGGATACCGAGATAAGCGTTTATTGCGTTATTGTCTCCAACTTCGACAATTTTGCCGCAAAGCTTTCCTTTGCTTGTATCAATAGTCTCAGTTGTACAAGCTGTCTTTTGCTGCCTCTCTACTGCAACATTGCCTGTTGCAGCCTCATGTTTCTGTTGTTTTGAACATGCAAAACTAATAGTATAGAGACCTATCACAAGCAAATAGACAAAGTTTACAATAATCCATTTTATCTTTTTATTGACCATTTAACAGCCGCTGCACTGACAGTGTAAAACTCTACCTATGCTCAGGGTTCTCGTAATCAAATCTGCATCCGGCATCCCATTCTGAGCGCTGGTTGCCGTGTGCCGGAATTCCGCCTGCGTCTTTTAGAATCCTGGCTATATGCATCAGGTTCCAGGTCATAAAGGTAGTGTTTCTGTTAGTAAAATCATTTTCAGGGCCGCCCGAGCCCGGATCGAGATATGAAGGTCCCGGACCAGCCTCTCCCAGCCAGCCTGCATCCGCCTGAGGCGGTATCGTATAGCCCAGGTGCTGGAGCGAATACAGGATATTCATAGAGCAGTGCTTGGCTCCGTCTTCATTCCCGGTTATAAGGCACCCGCCTACCTTGCCGTAGTCAGCGTATTGTCCATGTTCATTTAAAAGGTGTGAGTTCGCATATAAGCGTTCGATAACTTGTGTGCATACTGAGGTTTTTTCCCCTAGCCATATAGACGAGCCTAGAATCAAAATATTAGCCGCTTCAACCTTTTTATAAATTTCAGGCCAGTCATCTTTATCCCAACCATGTTCGGTCATATCAGGATAAACACCTGTTGCTATGTCATAATCAATAGGACGGAGTAATTCGACCGAAATACCGTTCTTTTCCATAATCGTTTTAGATATGGTAATAAGTCCTTCCGTATGAGACAATTCAGGCGATTTCTTCAAAGTGCAATTTAAAATTAACGCTTTTAGATCGGAGAAATCCCATTTACTCTCTTCGCACATCTTTAGCTGTTTCTCATTAAGCTCCATATAATACCCCCTGTTTTTAATCGGTCGGTATACGAACGATTTATATCGTTTAGTTAAATATACGTTCAAATTATCCTAAGAGATTCAAATTTAATACAGCTTACAAAAAATCTCCGAATTATGTAAATATAAATGCAATAACGATGCCGACGGCCAGAATTATGAAGCTTAGTACAGTCATTTTTATAATTTCATAATAGCTTGGCTTCTCCATATTCATAGCACTTTGAGCTGCTTCCCCCTGATCCTGTTCAACTCCCTCGCCCTTAGGTCTTACAGTCATCATACCGTGTTTTAAGTGATGAGAA
>Ga0209633_10000716_pt1 | contig 37550 bp, 31 predicted proteins | sample Cruoilmetagenom1_FD_187290 | JGI IMG/M metagenome (GOLD analysis project Ga0209633, IMG submission 187290) | Oil polluted marine microbial communities from Coal Oil Point, Santa Barbara, California, USA - Sample 1 (SPAdes) (version 2) | ecosystem: Environmental > Aquatic > Marine > Oil seeps ...
CATGTACCAAAGTGTAAAAGTATCATTATCACCAATAGTAAACATAATAGCATCATCCTGGCAAGAATCTAAATAAGCTTTTGCATTATTATGTGTAGTATATCTACCAGAACGGTCATGATCGTCCCAATTTTCTGACGCCATTAAAGTTGGTACGGCAAGTAAACAAATCACGCTTAATCCTATAGCCAACGATTTGGGATTTACCTTACTTTTAAATTGTTCAAATAATGCCAATACGCCCAAACCAATCCAAATAGCAAAAATATAGAATGAGCCTACCACAGCATAATCTCGTTCTCTGGGTTCAAATGGTTTCGGATTTGTATAAAATATAATTGCCAATCCCGTAAAGGCAAAGAATAATAATAGTATATAAAAATTCCTTTTATCAAATTTAATATGAAAGAGCAATCCAATGATTCCTAAAATTAATGGTAAGAAATAATAGGTATTCCGGCCTTTATTATTTTCAACCTCTTCGGGAAGATTAGCTTGTGAACCTAAACGCATTTCATCAATAAAATCAATTCCGCTTAACCAATTACCGTGCGTATCTAAATTACCTTGAATATCGTCTTGTCTTCCGGCAAAATTCCACATAAAATACCTACCGTACATATATCCGAATTGAAACTGGAACATAAACTTTAGATTTTCACCAAAAGTAGGTCTACGTTTACTTTTCGGATTGATTCCTGCAATAGCTTTATAATTAGACACTACGCTAGGCGAAGGATCAACCATTCTAGGTATAAATCCTTTGTGCTTATCCGTAAAATTTGGCAACGCATCTTTATAATGATTTACGATTACGTATTTACCTTGTTCTTCATCCTTTTCATATTTAGGTTTATCATCTCTGTATGGGTCGTTACGATCTTGCTCTCTGGTTTCTGTATAATAAGAATCATAAAAAATACTAGCATCACCATATTGTTCTCTGTTGTAATACGCTAATAATTCTCTTGCGCTTGACGGATTATTCTCGTTAATAGTAGTATTTGCATTCGCTCTTATAGGTAACATTATCCAAGAAGAGAAACCAATCATTACAAATAATAGACATAAAACAATGAGATTAACATTTACCCAATTCTTCTTACGTGTATACTTAATAGCAAAATAAAACACTGCAATTAAAATAATACCTGCAATGATACTTCCTGAGTTGAAAGGCATACCCATCGTATTAACAAAAAATAATTCAGAGCCACTAAAAAATGAAAGCGTATAAGGGAATAAAAACTTAAAAACAAAAGCTAATACCAGAACCGCCGCGATATTGGCAATAATAAACTTCTTAGATGTTATATTATCATACTTCTTATAAAAATATATAAAAACTATTGACGGTATTACCAATAATGATAGAATATGAACTCCGAATGACAAACCAACTACAAAAGAAATAAGTAATAACCATTTATGACCTCTTGGTTGATCCATTTCACTTTCCCATCGCAATCCTAACCAAAATAATAATGCCATTAAAAAGGATGACATTGCATACACTTCACCTTCTACTGCACTAAACCAAAAACTATCAGAAAATGTATAAGCCAACGCTCCAACCAAACCACTTCCTAAAATAGCTATTGATTTACCTGAGGTCAATTCTTCTGTTTTAACAACTATCTTTTTTGCCAACGATGTGATTGTCCAAAATAAAAATAGAATTGTAAAAGCACTGGCAAATGCAGACATCAAATTTACCATTTTAGCAATTTGTGCTACATCATTGGTAAACATTGCAAAGAAAGCACCGAGCATTTGAAACAATGGCGCTCCTGGTGGATGACCAACTTCTAACTTTACAGCGGTTGAAATATACTCTCCGCAATCCCAATAACTAACTGTAGGCTCAACAGTTAGCACATAAGTTAATAAAGCTATCGCAAAAGCAAACCATCCAAAAATAATGTTCCACTTTTTATAATTACTACTTGACATGCATTAGATTTTATGTGTGTTGGCGAATTTACTAAATAAATATTGATTAATTTTCAGCATTTAACGTAGTATGTAGTATTTGAACTATTAAAAATCTGTTAAAGTTGTACCATTTATTATTCGATCTTGCCATATTAAAATGCCTCTTTTACCTTTCTACTTTAAGAGTTAATTAAGTATATAACACCGAGTAGGTTTTATTTCCCTCTTTCGTATAAATTTAAGAATTAATCATTTTCTTTTTCGACACCATTAAATAATAACTAGTATTACCTCTAAATTTTCTCAAAAAAACTTGTAGAATTAAAACTTTGCTTTAAATTTGCACCCGCATTGGCCCATGGTGTAATGGTAACACTCCAGTTTTTGGTACTGGCATTCAAGGTTCGAGTCCTTGTGGGCCAACAAAAAACGCTCTTTTCTTAATTGAAAGAGCGTTTTTTAATTTCCTTGATTTAAAAAATTACACTTTAAAAGTAATTACGGGTCTTAGTGCATGATTGGCCAATTCTTTACTAATACTTTCATTAAATAATTGAGACAATCCACTTCTTCCATGTGTATAAATGCCAATTAAATCGGCACCCATCTCTTTACCAAAATTTAGTATTCCTTCTTCAATGGTCGCATCATTATAAATATTTATCGTGAAATTTTTGACATCAAAGCTTGAAATATATTTTTTCAGTCTGTCTTTTGACACTTTTGTTGACTCAAAATTTATAATGGTATTGATAAATAATAGATGTAATTTCACATCAAAAGTTGACGTAAAATCCAATATTTTCTGAAAATTTTCTTTGCTCTCAGTGCCAAAATCTGAAGCAAAAATCATATCATTGAATTTGAAATTTTCAATATCTTGTTTGATTACCAACACAGGTATATGAGAATGCCTAACTACTTTTTCTGTATTTGATCCAACCAACATTCCTTTTAAGCCTGTTGCTCCTTGAGAGCCCATCACAATTAAATCAACATCATTCTTCTTACTCTCTTCAATTACACCATTAAAAGCTTTATGAAAACGTACAGATTCGATAACATTAAGACCATCAAAAAAAGAAAATGCTTTAAATTTTTCAAATTCTTTATGAATATGTTTTAAATAATAAATGCTTTGACCTCCACCAGTCAAATTTCCACCACTAGTTGGGTCTATGGAGGTTGTGGGAATATCTAACATGTGTAATAATATTATTTCACTGTCAGTTTTTTTTGCAATAGTTGCGGCTACTTTACAGGCATATTCAGCTTGTTCAGAAAAATCAATAGGTACTAATATTTTTTTCATGGATTGGTCTTAATAATTTATATAAAGATAATTTTTTTTCCATAAAAAAAGGCTCTTTAATTAAAAAGAGCCTATATATATATTTTTAAAAACTAAATTTTAAAGGTAATTATTGGTCTTAAGGCATGGTTTGCTAATTCTTTACTAATGCTTTCGCTAAATAATTGTGATAAACCACTTCTACCATGTGTATTGATCGCAATAATATCTGCGTTCATTTCTCTACCAAAATTCAAAATACCTTCTTCAATAGTTGTATCATTATAAATATTCAAGGTATAGCTTTTAATATCAAATCCTGAAACAAAATTTTCAAGTTTGTTCTTAGTTGTAATGGTCGATTCGAAATTATGAATTGTATTGATAAATAATAAATGCAATTTAGCATTAAACTTATTTGCAAAATTAATCACATTTAAAAATGATCTTTTACTTTCATCTCCAAAATCAGATGCAAAAATTATATCTTTAATATCAAAATTATCGACATCGTGTTTAATTACTAAAACCGGTATTTCAGAATGTCTAACTACTTTCTCGGTATTTGAACCTACGAGCATTTCTTTTAAACCTGTAGCTCCTTGAGAGCCCATAACAATTAAATCGACATTATGCTTCTTGCTCTCTTCAATAACACCATCAAATGCTTTATGAAATTTTACCTCTTCCGAGATTTTAATTCCTTCAAAAAATGGTAATGATTTAAATTTTTCAAACTTTTTATGTATTGCTTTCATAACAAAAATTGCCTGCCCTCCACCACGAAGATTGTTGGTTTCAAGCGGATCTATTGCTACTGACGGAATGTCTAACATATGCAATAATATAATCTCACTATTCGTTTTTTTAGCTATCTGAGCCGCTACTTTACATGCATATTTCGCTTCATCAGAAAAATCAATTGGTACTAGTATTTTTTTCATTGTTTGGTTTTTAAAAATTCTGACCTAATAAAGGTACAAATTTATAACGATAAAAAACCACGATTCTTGTCATTGTAAAATATAGTTTATATATTTGCACCGCAAAATAAAGGTGTTTAAGAAATTGGAGGGGACAGAAAGTCCCCTCTTTTTATACAAAAAATGGAGCGAGATATTGTAAAAAAGTTAGTTAATGAAGCTGTACAAGAAAATCAAGAGCTATTTTTAATTGATTTAAAGATTTCATCAGATAATACAATTAGAGTTATAGTTGATGGAGATAATGGAGTTCAATTAAAGGAATGTATCAGGATAAGTAGACATGTTGAACATAATTTAGACAGAGATACAACAGATTTTTCGTTAGAAGTCACCTCGCCCGGAGCAACTGAGCCTTTAATAAATAAAAGGCAGTATAATAAAAATCTAGGACGCACTTTAGAAGTAAAAACTGAAACAGAAAATTTTGAAGGTAAACTAGTTAAATCTGATGATAAGGAGATCATCATTGAGTGGAAAGCTAGAGAGCAAAAACCTATTGGTAAAGGAAAAATAACAGTTATAAAAACAGCTGTTTTACCATATGGAGATATAAAACAAGCAAAAGTGAAAATAAAATTTTAATTATAGAGAGCATGGAAAACATCGCATTAATAGATTCTTTTTCTGAATTTAAAGACGATAAAAGTATTGATAGAGTAACACTAATGGCAATACTTGAAGATGTGTTTAGAGCCGCATTAAAAAGAAAATATGGTTCTGATGATAATTTTGATATTATTATAAATCCTGATAAAGGAGATTTAGAAATATGGAGAAATAGAATTGTAGTTAATGATGGTGAAGTTGAAGAACCTAATGAAGAAATATCTTTATCAGAGGCTCAAAAAATTGAGCCTGACTTTGAAGTTGGGGAAGATGTATCTGAAGAAGTGAAACTAGAACATCTGGGAAGAAGAGCAATTTTAGCTTTGCGCCAAAATTTAATAGCAAAAATCCACGAACATGATAATACTAATATCTTTAAACAATTTAAAGAATTAGAAGGTGAAATTTATAGTGCCGAAGTTCATCATATCAGACACAATGCAATCATTTTATTAGATGATGATGGCAATGAAATTGTATTACCAAAAAGTGAGCAGATCAGATCTGATTACTTCAGAAAAGGTGAATCTGTAAGAGGTATAATTAAATTAGTAGAATTAAGAGGTAATAAGCCCGCTATTATAATGTCAAGAACTTCTCCAGATTTCTTAGTCAAATTATTTGAACAAGAAATTCCGGAAGTATTTGACGGATTAATCACCATTGAACGTGTTGCAAGAATTCCAGGAGAAAAAGCAAAAGTAGCTGTTGATTCTTATGATGATAGAATTGACCCGGTTGGAGCCTGTGTAGGCATGAAAGGTTCACGTATTCATGGTATAGTTCGTGAATTAGGAAATGAAAATATTGACGTAATTAACTTTACAAAAAATGACCAAATATTCATTTCAAGAGCTTTGAGTCCTGCTAAAGTAGTTTCTGTTGATATAAAAGAAGCTATTGAAGGAGAAAAACAAAGAGTTGAAGTGTTTTTAAGACCGGAAGAGGTTTCTAAAGCTATTGGTAAAGGTGGAGTTAACATTCGTTTAGCGAGTCAATTAACTGGTTATGAAATTGATGTTTTACGTGAAGGAATGGAAGATGAAGATGTAGAATTAACTGAATTCTCTGACGAAATAGAAGCATGGGTAATAAAAGAATTCAATAATATTGGTTTAGATACAGCGAGAAGTGTGCTAGATCTTGATGTAAGTGATTTGGTGAAAAGAACCGATTTAGAAGAAGAAACAATATTAGATGTTCAACGTATATTGAAAGAGGAATTTGAAGATTAATTTATAAATAATATATTTAATAACTGTTGATTTAGAATTTCTAATTAGAAATCTTAAGAATAAAAGAAAATAATAAAATAATTATATGGCTACATTGAGGCTTAATAAGGTTTTAAGAGAGTTAAATATTTCATTAGATAGGGCTGTTGAATGTCTTTCAAAAAAAGGTTTTGAAATAGAGGCTAGACCAACAACTAAAATATCTGATGAGATATATAACGTGCTTTTAGATGAATTTCAAACTGATAAAAGTAAAAAAGTAGCCTCTAAAGAAGTTGGTGAAGAAAAACGTAAGGAAAAAGAAGCGCTTCGAGTAGCCCATGAGGAAGAGATTGAGAAAAAACGTTTGGAAGATGAAGCCAAAAAAGAAATATTCAAAACTGAATCTTCAAAACTAGCCGGTATTAAAACTGTTGGGAAAATTGAAGTAACTCCTAAAGTACCTGTTAAAAAAGAGGCTAAAGAGGAAATTCCTGTAGAAGAAAAGAAAGAAACTCCTAAAAAAGAAGTTGTAGTAAAGAGTACTCCAATAGTAAAAGAAGAGACTATTGAAGAGAAGCCTATTGAGTCAGAAAAAATTACCACGAAATATCAAAAACTTACTGGTCCTAAACAAGTTGGTGCTAAAATTGATCTAAAACAGTTTGAGAAACCAAAAAAGAAACCTGTTGAGAAAAAGCCTGAGACTAAAGGTTCAGAAGACAACAATGCTAATAAAAAGAAAAGAAGAAGAATAAATAAACCAGCTGGAAATGCTGCTGGTGGTTCAGGAGCGAGAAGGCCAAACTTCAAATCTGACAATAAATCTGGTGCCGGAAGAGGTAGAAAAAATATAGTTAAAGAGGAACCATCTGAAGCAGATGTACAAAAACAAGTTAGAGAGACTTTAGAAAAACTACAAGGTAAATCTAAAAAAGGTAAGGGAGCAAAATATAGAAGAGAAAAAAGAGATTTACACCGTCAACAAACTGAAATAGATTTAGAAATACAACATGCAGAAAGTAAAACTTTAAAAGTAACAGAATTCGTTACTGCAAGTGAAGTTGCTACTATGATGGATGTTTCTGTATCAGAAATTATATCGGCTTGTATGTCATTAGGCATGATGGTAACTATGAATCAGCGCTTAGATGCCGAAACACTTACAATTGTTGCTGAAGAATTTGGACATGACGTAGAGTTTGTTGGTGCTGAAGTAGAAGATGCTGTTGAAGAAGTTCAAGATAATCCTGAAGATCTAAAGCCAAGAGCGCCAATTGTTACAATAATGGGGCATGTAGATCATGGTAAAACTTCTCTACTTGATTATATTAGAAGCGCTAATGTTATTGCTGGTGAAGCCGGTGGTATTACACAACATATTGGTGCGTATGGAGTAGAATTATCTGATGGACAAAAAATTACGTTTTTAGATACACCTGGTCACGAAGCATTTACCGCAATGCGTGCTCGTGGTGCTCAAGTTACAGATATTGTTATTATTGTAATAGCAGCTGATGATTCATTAATGCCACAAACAAAAGAAGCAATAAGTCATGCTCAAGCGGCTGGTGTTCCTATAATTTTTGCTATCAACAAAATTGACAAACCTGATGCCAATCCTGATAAAGTAAAAGAAGAGTTGGCTGCCATGAATTTATTAGTAGAAGATTGGGGTGGTAAAATTCAATCACATGATATTTCAGCTAAGACAGGACAAGGTGTCGATGAATTATTAGAAAAAGTAATGCTTGAAGCCGAATTATTAGAATTGAAAGCAAATCCTGATAAAAATGCTGTTGGTACTGTGGTTGAAGCTTTATTGGATAAAGGTAAAGGATATGTTTCAACAATTTTGGTCGAAGCAGGCACGCTTAAGATAGGTGATTTTATACTTGCCGGAAAACATAGTGGTAAAGTAAAAGCTATGCAAAATGAACGTGGCAATAGTTTAAAAATAGCTGGACCATCAACTCCAGTTTCGATATTAGGGCTAGATGGTGCACCTCAAGCAGGTGATAAATTCAGAGTTTTTGAAGATGAGCGTGAAGCTAAACAGATAGCTACAAAACGTGAACAATTACAGCGTGAACAGTCTGTCCGTACACAACGCCATATCACATTAGATGAAATTGGACGTAGAATTGCTTTAGGTGATTTCAAAGAGCTCAATATTATCCTTAAAGGAGATGTTGACGGTTCTGTAGAAGCATTGACAGATTCATTACAAAAATTGTCAACTGAAGAAATTCAAGTAAATATAATCCATAAAGGTGTTGGAGCAATTACTGAATCTGATGTTCTATTAGCCTCGGCTTCTGATGCGATTGTGATAGGTTTTAATGTAAGACCATCTGCAACCGCTCGTTCATTAGCAGAAAAAGAAGAAATAGACATTAGAAATTACTCTATTATTTATAAAGTAATAGATGAAATTAAAGATGCAATGGAAGGTATGCTTTCTCCTGATATGGTAGAAGAAATTACCGGAAATGCCGAAATAAGAGAAACCTATAAAATATCTAAAGTTGGTACAATTGCCGGCTGTATGGTAACTGATGGTAAAATATTTAGAAATTCTAAAATTAGAATTCTTAGAGAAAATGTAGTTGTCTTTACTGGAGAATTAGCATCGTTAAAACGATTTAAAGATGATGCCAAAGAAGTGGCGAAAGGATATGATTGTGGAATTCAAATCAAAAACTACAATGATATTAAAGAATTAGATATAATTGAAGCTTATCAAGAAGTAGCCGTTAAAAAGAAATTAAAATAAAAATATCTATTTAGAAAGACTACCTTTTTTAATTAAACCTTTATATAAAACCTGTGAATTTATACTCATAGGTTTTATTATAAAAGTCATCTAATTGCTCAAATAATATAGCGGTAAAATTTATTACCTTTGACCACAACATGAAATCACTATAACATTAATGAATTTTTGGTCGTTTGTATCTAGAGTTATCCTCAAAGGACGTATACCCATTTTAATAATACTTGCTTTGATTACGTATTTTCTTTCGACGAAAATGCAATACATGCGCTTTTCTCATAGTGAAGCCAATTTACTTCCAAAAAATCATGAAGTAAATTTAGAATATGATAAGTTTCTAGAAATTTTTGGTGAAGAAGGTAACCTCATCATTCTAGCAACACAGGATTCGAGCATTTTTACTTCTAAAAAATTTAACAATTGGAAAGTATTATCTAAAACATTAGATACTTTTCCTGACATAGTAGATTTTACCGTTTCTATCGGCGACATTAAAAAATTAAAGAAAGACAATTTAAAAAAGCAGTTTATTGTTGAACCTTTATATGATAAAGAACCAACAACTGATGCTGAAGTCGAGAAAATAAAAAATGATCTCTTTAATAATCTACCTTTTTTCGATAACTTCTTATTCAATAAAAAAACGGGTACAATAAGAACCGTAATCTATCTTAAAAAAGAAATTGTAAATACACCTATACGTAAAAATTTTATTTTCGAGGTATTGAATCCTGCTATAGAACAATTTGAAAAAGACAATAATATTGATGTCAAAGTATCGGGCATGCCCTACATCCGAACTATGAATTCTCAAAATATTATTGATGAAATTGGCGTATTTCTAATTCTTGCATTAGCAATAACATCATTTATTTTCTTTTTATTTTTCCGGTCTTATAGAGCAACTTTTATAACAATGCTCGTAGTGAGTATTGGTGTTGTTTGGGCTTTCGGCTTTATTGGTTGGTTTGGCTACGAAATATCTGTTTTAACAGCATTAATTCCACCTTTAATTATTGTCATCGGTGTTCCAAACTGTATTTTTTTAATAAACAAATACCAGCACGAAGTTAAAACACATGGTAACCAAGCGAAATCACTACAGCGGGTAATTTCTAAAATTGGCAATGCTACTTTGATGACAAATGTTACGACAGCATCAGGGTTTGCTACTTTTATTTTTACCAAAAGTCAATTATTAAACGAATTCGGTATCATTGCTTCCATTAATATTATGGCAATTTTTATATTGTCATTATTAATTATCCCAATTATATATAGTTTCCTTCCAAAACCTAAAGAAAAGCATTTACAACATTTAAATCGTAAATGGATAGAAGGTATTGTTAACTGGATGGAAAATATTGTTCGTCACAAACGTATTGCAGTCTATATTTCAACGGTAATAATTATCGTTTCAAGTATTATTGGAGTATATATGATACGCGTTTCGGGTAGTTTGATTGAAGATATGCCTAAAGGCAAACCCTTCTTTAAGGACATTGTGTTTTTTGAAAAAGAATTCGGAGGTATTATGCCTTTAGAAATTATAATAGATACCAAGCGTAAAAAAGGGGTAATGAAGCTTTCTACACTGAAGCGGATGGATAGATTAAATGAAATCATTGATGAGATTCCTGAGCTTTCACCTTCTGTTTCTGTGCTAAATCTGGTAAAATATTCTAAACAAGCATATTATAACGGCAACCCTAAATACTATCAATTACCTACCAATCAGGAAAGAAGTTTTATACTATCGTACACTAAAAATTCTGACGTAAATTCAGATCTGTTAAATAATTTTGTCGATTCTACCGGCCAATATGCCCGTATGACTACTTTTATGAAGGATATTGGTACCGATAAAATGGAGCGTATAGAGGAACGTCTTCAGGCGAGAATTGACAAAGAATTTCCCAAAGAAAATTACAAGGTTACTATGACTGGTAAAGCATTGGTCTTCTTAAAGGGTACAAATTATCTGATTAGAAATTTGGTTATTTCATTGTCACTTGCAATCTTGTTAATTTCATTATTTATGGCTTGGATGTTTAAATCTTTCCGGATGATTGTGATATCGTTAATCCCCAATATCTTACCATTATTGGTCACCGCCGGATTGATGGGATATTTAGGCGTGCCCATAAAACCTTCAACAATATTGGTATTTAGTATTGCTTTTGGTATATCTGTGGATGATACCATACATTTTTTGGCAAAATACCGGCAAGAATTGCAAGCACATAATTGGAAAGTTTCTAAATCTGTCTATGCTGCATTACGTGAGACAGGCGTAAGTATGTTCTATACTTCTATTGTGTTATTTTTTGGGTTCTTAGTATTTATTGTTTCTAGTTTTGGTGGCACTATTGCGCTTGGTGGATTGGTATCTGTAACCCTTTTATTTGCAATGGTTTCAAATTTATTACTATTACCATCATTATTGTTATCGTTAGAACAACGTATTGCCAATAAGAAAACTTTTAAAAAACCGGCAATTCAAATTTTACCTAAAGAAGATGAAAATATTGACGAGATAGATGAAGTTGAACTTAAAATAGATAAATAAATGAAGGGAATTATTTTAGCAGGCGGCAGTGGCACTAGATTGCATCCATTAACATTGGCTGTAAGTAAACAACTAATGCCCATTTATGATAAACCGATGATCTATTATCCGTTATCGGCACTAATGCTAGCTGGTATTAAAGATATTTTGATAATTTCCACGCCACATGATTTACCTTTATTTGAACGATTATTAGGTAATGGTGAGAATTTAGGATGTAACTTTCAATATGCAGTTCAAAAAACACCAAACGGATTGGCACAAGCATTTGTGATTGGTGAAAAATTTATTGAAAATGATGATGTTGCTTTAATTTTAGGTGATAATATATTTTATGGCACGGGCTTTGAAAAACTGTTGGTTCAAGCTTCTAAAGTTAAAGGAGGTACTGTATTTGCCTATCACGTAACAGATCCAGAACGCTATGGTGTAGTTGAATTTGATGAAAATTTTAAGGCCATTTCTATTGAAGAAAAACCACTTCATCCAAAATCAAATTATGCAGTACCTGGTATCTATTTTTACGATAATGATGTCGTTAGTATTGCTAAAAACCTCAAGCCATCTGCAAGAGGTGAATATGAGATTACTGATGTAAATAATGAATATTTAAAACAGGGCAAACTAAGAGTTAGCTTATTAACCAGAGGCACCGCTTGGTTAGACACAGGTACATTTAAATCGTTAATGCAAGCTCAACAATATGTACAAGTAATTGAAGAACGTCAAGGTTTAAAAATTGGTTGTATTGAAGAAGTTGCCTATCATAAAGGATTTATTTCAGCACAACAACTCGAAAAAGTCGCACAACCCTTATTAAAAAGTGGTTATGGGGAGTATTTGATGAATCTAATCAAATAATTTTGAACTTATCTGCGGTAGATGCTTTCACTATCAAAAGATTTTTCGAATAATTTTTTACTATAATTATTGAAAACAATAGCTTTTGTTTTAATGATTCAATCAGTATCTTTGCACCTCATTAAATTTAAAAAAATGCAAAAGAATATTGCTGAATTATTACAATCAAAACCGTCATTACAAGAAATTCAATTAAAAGGCTGGGTACGTACTTTTAGAGCCAATCGTTTTATTGCAGTAAATGATGGTTCAACTATTCATAATATTCAATGCGTAATCGATTTTGAAAACACCGATGAGAATCTTTTAAAACGTGTCACCACAGGTGCTGCAATTGCAATCAAAGGGATTTTAATTGAAAGTCTTGGTAAGGGGCAATCAGTTGAAATACAAGTTTCAGATTTAGAGATTTTAGGGGATTCAAATCCGGAAGAATATCCAATTCAACCAAAAAAACATAGTTTTGAATTTTTACGAGAGAATGCGCATTTAAGAGCAAGAACCAATACGTTTAGCGCCATAATGCGAGTACGTTCTGCACTATCTTTTGCCATTCATAAATACTTTACCGAAAACGGATTCTATAATTTACATACGCCTATTATTACAGGCTCTGACGCTGAAGGTGCAGGAGAAATGTTTCAGGTTTCTACTTTAGATCCTAAAAATATGCCAAAAGATGCAAATGGTGAAATAGATTATACTCAAGATTTCTTTGGTAAAGAAACCAATCTTACAGTTTCTGGTCAGTTAGAAGCCGAGACTTATGCAATGGCATTGAGTAAGGTATATACCTTTGGTCCTACTTTTAGAGCTGAAAATTCAAATACCACACGTCATTTAGCAGAATTTTGGATGATTGAACCAGAGATGGCATTCTATGATCTAGATGCCAATATGGATTTAGCTGAAGATTTTATTAAGGCTATTATCAATGATGTACTTAAAAATTGCAAAGATGATCTGGCTTTTTTAGATGAGCGTTTTACCAAAGAAGAAAGTACAAAACCCGCACTACAACGAAGTGAAATGTCTTTATTAGAAAAATTAAATTTTGTAATAGATAATAACTTTAAACGAGTAAGTTATACTGAAGCTATAGATATTCTTCGTAACTCTAAACCAAATAAGAAAAAGAAGTTTCAATACATCATTAATGAATGGGGTGCTGACCTACAAAGTGAACATGAACGTTATTTGGTAGAGAAACATTTTAAATGTCCTGTTATACTTTTTGACTATCCAGCAAACATAAAAGCGTTTTATATGCGTTTAAATGATGATGGGAAAACAGTTAGAGCGATGGATGTGTTGTTTCCAGGAATTGGTGAAATTGTTGGAGGGGCTCAACGTGAAGAACGACTTAATGTTCTTAAGGAACGAATCAAAGCATTAGATATTGACGAAAAAGAATTATGGTGGTATTTAGATCTTAGAAAATTCGGCACTGCAGTTCATTCTGGTTTTGGTTTAGGTTTTGAACGTTTGGTGCAGTTCACAACGGGTATGAACAATATTAGAGACGTAATACCTTTTCCAAGAACGCCACAGAATGCTGAGTTTTAATTAAATTTTCATTTGCGTGTAACACTATTTGAAAATCGTTACCGTTCTTTAGGCAAGTTATTTCTAATATTCTTTCGTATATTTAATAATTAAGAATTAATTAATGTTAAAACAAAGTTTACAATACAAATTATTGCAAAAACTGTCTCCTCAGCAGATTCAGCTGATGAAACTAATTCAATTACCTACACAGGCTTTTGAACAAAAAATTAAACAAGAAATTGAAGAGAACCCAGCTTTAGAAAGTGGAAAAGAAAATAACGATGATATTGATAACGATCTACAAAATGAATATGATGATGCTGGTACAGAAACTATTGAAACTGATGTAAATATCGACGAGTATTTAAGTGACGATGAAACACCTAGTTATAAATTACAGAGCAATAATTATAGTAGCGATGATGAGGAAAAAAGCATCCCTTATGCCGCCGGCACATCTTTTAATCAATTTTTAAAGGATCAATTAAACACTTTCAGTTTAACTGAAAATGAGCGGTTAATAGCAGAATTCTTAGTTGGAAGTATTGATAGTAGTGGTTATATAAGAAGGCCTTTAATTGATATTGTTGATGATTTAGCATTTTCTGAAAATATCTTTACTGAAGAGGCTGAAGTGAAAAAAATGCTAGACTACGTACAACGGCTAGATCCTGCTGGCGTTGGCGCACAAAGTCTAGAAAACTGCTTATTGATACAGTTAAGAAGAAAGTCAGAATCGCCAAGTAGAAACTTAGCTATTTCAATACTAGAGAAATCTTTTGAGCATTTTGTCAAGAAACATTATAAAAAACTTATCCAAAAGTTTGATATTTCTGAAGACGAGTTAAAAGATGCAATTAGTGAAATTGCAAAATTGAATCCGAAACCCGGAGGTTCATATTCTAGTAATAATAAAATTGTAGAACAAATTGTTCCTGATTTTTCAATACGAATTGTTGAAGGTAAATTAGATCTAACTTTAAACTCTCGCAACGCACCAGACCTACATATTTCACAAGAATACAACAATATGCTTAAAGGTTATGCTGCATCTAAGGACAAATCGAAATCACAAAAAGATGCAGTAATGTTCATCAAACAAAAATTAGATGCTGCTAAATGGTTCATTGACGCTATAAAACAACGTCAGCAAACCTTATTACTGACTATGAATGCAATTATGCACCGTCAAGAAGAGTATTTTTTAACAGGAGATGAGCGAAAATTAAGACCCATGATCTTAAAAGATATTGCTGATAAAATCAATATGGATGTTTCAACAGTTTCTAGAGTTGCCAACAGTAAATATGTAGACACTCCGTATGGTACAAAACTAATTAAGGAATTCTTTTCAGAATCGATGAAAAATGAACAAGGAGAAGATATTTCGACTAGAGAAATTAAAAAAATTCTAGAAACCATTATTGACGCAGAGAGTAAGAAGAAACCATTAACTGATGATAAACTTGCGGTATTACTTAAAGAAAAAGGCTACTTAATTGCCCGTAGAACTGTTGCTAAATACAGAGAACAATTGAATATTCCTGTAGCAAGACTTCGCAAAGAAATTTAAATTTCTATGATAAACTTCTATAAGTATATTTCTTATATTTTACATCCTGTGCTTATACCTATTCTTAGCACATTGCTATATTTTATTATAATCCCTAATCATATTCCAGAAGAATTTGCCTACAGAGTTTTAAGTGTTGTTTTTATTACCACTTATATTATTCCACTTTTTCTGTTATTATTTTTAAAAAGAATTAATCTTATTGAGAGTTTTCATTTATCAAGCATTAATGAGCGTAAATTTCCGATCTTATTTTTTGCATTATTATCGCTCTTATTGGGTAAATTATTATTAAAATCTAACACGGTCAATGTATTAGCATTTTTCTTTTTTGCTTGTGCGTTAGCATTGGGTATTGTCTACATTCTTTTTTTTAATAACATAAAAACAAGCTTACATACATTAGGTCTTTCTGGTCTAATTGGGTTTATAGGTATTATTAGCTATCATTATGAATTGAACCTCTTATTATTCTTAACTTTTTTATTTTTAATATTTGGTCTTGTTGCAACTGCTCGATTAAAGCTAGAAGCACATTCAATAAGTGAAGTGTTTATTGGTTTTTTTGTAGGTTTACTAACTCAATTAATTGTTTATTTTTCCTATACATTGTAACAATTACTGTCATAATTGTGAAACAATATTAAATGCCAAAATACAATTACGAAATCATATTTCAAATTCTGTCATCTCATGGAAAAAACATCAAAGTATGTAAAAAATTAATCCTATTTTAAAATCTCTCATTTCTATTGGCGTAACTTGATCAAGATTAGCACTAGAAAATAAATCGGTCAATCCGTAATAAAAATTAAAATTCCATGTACCATATCCAACAGCTAATTTCAGTCCAAATTGCAAGTCATTAATTTCAGATATACCTTTAACTTTAATGGTATTACCTGATTCTTTATATTTAGCATTAGAAGCAAATACATAACTTAATTTTGTACCTGCATATACTCTCCAAAATTTGTATTTATCAATAGTTGAAGTTCTCCAACGTATCTCAAAAGGAAGATCGATGGTATGCATTGAAAATTTATTATTTTTAAAACCTGCTTCTGCTATTTGAAACTGAGTAATAGCATTAATTTCTTCAATTTTAATATTTTGAAAATAGGTGTTTCGCCCATAGCCGAGGCCTAATCCAAATGCAAAATTACCTTTTCTGCTAAGAGGAATATCCTTAATAAATCCCAATTCAAACCCATTAGACAATCCATTCTGAGCTATATCATTAGGAGTATTTGTCAAACTAATAATTGATAAACCAACATAGATTTGATCTTCTAAGTACCTCGTACTCTTAACAGTATCATTACTTTGTGCACTAAGTATAGAAGAAATTAAAAGAAAAAAGAAAAGTGTTCTACCCATACAACAAATATAAAATTTATATAACTAAAAAGAGGCAATCAAATCCGATACTTCGTTTGATTGCCTCTTGGTATAATTTTAAATATGAATTTACTTTTCCATATTCTTTAAAGCACTTCCTTGTTTGGTTGAGTAATTTATTTTAAGTGCATTGACATCTCGTAACTCTATTTTTATATCTGTAATAGTACCAACGTTAGATTCGGCATCAGCCTTAATAGATGTTGTTAAATATGGTATTTCAGCTTCAGGATGTGTAGCTCTCTCTGCAAAAATGAAACTCTTAATATCTTTTACATTAGAAATTCTATCATTCAATTGAATTTTATCACCTGCGGTTCCATCTTTAGATTTACCTACATAAATATAACTTACCAAACTTTTCTTTTCAAGTTTTTTAACCTGATCAGCCGTTGGTAATGTTGGTGTTTTAATTTTTAATTCAGTTTCTCGCATTACCGTAGTAACCATAAAAAAGAACAACAACATAAAAACAATATCCGGTAATGCTGCGGTATTAACCGCTGGCATTCCTTTTTTCTTCTTTTTAAACTTAGACATAATTAGATTTATTTTGTAGGTTCAGCCTCAGAAATAATTTGAGGGTAAATATCTTTCTTAATTACAGCTTGTTGATCAAGAGAAATATCTTCAAAATCTCTGCCAAACTTGTTATTAGAATATCTATTCCTTAAATCTGTATAAGCGGCTACCAGTTCATTTTGTACAGCAATATAGGTTCCATAAGATGTTCCTCTATCACTTTGCAATGAAATAATGGCTTTTTTAGGATGATCTGATGAAGCTGGATCTTTCTTACCTTCACACCAAGTACATTCTGTACCATCTTCGTTTTTACCTCCACCATTATCTATAAACGCAATAGCAGCTTCTCTCAAATCTCCTATTTGCATATATATTTCACCTTCAACCAAAATCTCATTTCTTCTATTTACATTTACCTCAAATACATTTTTTTCTTTAAGTACAGGAGGCACTATATTAGGATCTTGTTTTTCTGGTAATTTACGTGAAATACCGATATCAGTATCCATAGTAGTTGTTACAAGGAAAAATATCAACAGCAAGAATGCTATATCTGCCATAGATCCTGCATTTATTTCAGGGGTGTCTCTTCTTGCCATAATTTATTATTTTACTAATGATTTAACAAAGCCTTGGCCAATTGCTAATAACCCTAATAAGCCCAGAATTCCAGTAAAATTAATTAAAGCGCTTACCCATTTTGAAACAGAACCGGCTTCACCATCTTTAATTACTTCTCCTTTAATGTTTGTTACAGCATCACCCGAAGCTGCAAAATATGCTATTACCAATAATACTGCAAGTACTACTAATGCCATCATAGTTTTCTTCAATGCTTGTGGATGTTTAACAAGATTAACTATAGACAGTCCTACGGCTATAATTGCAGTTATAATTAACAAATACCTAGCGAAAAAAACAAACCCGCCAACAGCGCTATCTACAGCTGCACTATCATCGCCAGCTGATATCACGCGTACAAATAAAATTAACCCAATAATACCTAATGCGGCAGCTATTATGGTTAATATTTTAGATTTTTTATTGTCCATAATACTCTTACTTTTGATGTCTGATTAGTAAATCAACTAACGAAATAGACGCATCTTCCATATTATTTACGATACTATCTATTTTAGAAATAATATAGTTATAAAATATTTGAAGAATAATTGCTACTATAAGTCCAAATACCGTTGTTAATAATGCTACTTTAATACCACCGGCAACAACACCAGGAGAAATATCATTTGCAGCTTCAATAGAATCAAAAGCTCCAATCATACCTATTACCGTACCCATAAACCCAAGCATTGGTGCTAAAGCAATAAATAATGATAACCATGATGTGTTTTTCTCTAATAATCCCATTTGAACACCACCATAGCTCACAACAGCTTTTTCAGCTTGCTCAACACCTTCATCCATTCTGTCTAATCCTTGATAAAATATAGAAGCAACAGGACCTTTTGTGTTTCTAGCAACTTCTTTAGCAGCCTCAACACCACCAGATGATAAAGCATCTTCAATACTAGTCATTAATTTGTCAGTATTCGTAGTTGCCATGTTTAAGTATATAATTCTTTCTATCGCAATTGCCAATCCTAAAATCAAGGCTATTAATACAACTCCCATAAAGAAAGGACCTCCTTCAATAAAACGTTGTTTTAAAACTTGGTGAAAGGTTTTAGCATCGGCAGCTTCTGCGGCAGCTTCTTCAGTTTGAACAGCAGTTGTTACAGCATAGCTGTTTTGAACAGAACCTAAAAATAATAATCCTGTAATTGCTAGGATAGTAAATAGTTTTTTCATTGTTTGAATATTATTAAATTAGTTAACGGGTTAAAGATATAAATTTTTTATTAAAAAAAGCAACTCCTGCGGAGAGAAAGGGATTCGAACCCTTGTTACAATTCCTCATAAACACGCTTTCCAAGCGTGCGCCTTAAACCACTCGGCCACCTCTCCTGAAAATTATTCTTTTTTCAAGTGAACGTCAAATAAAACAAAAAAAAATAACTTGAAAAAATAATTCCGATTAAAATTAATGTAAAGTTTGCTACACAAAGGTATTTGGTTCAACACAACATATTTTAATTAATGATATTAAAATCAAAATATTCACATTAAATTTTAACAATCATCTAGTTCATTTCACCACGTAATGAAGTTTCAAAAATAGTTTTGAAATCTTTTCTCGAAATATTTTCACCTAATAGATACATCAATTTAGCAATAGCAGATTCTGTAGTCATATCTTTGCCGTTTATCAATCCTATTTTTTCCAATTGAGTACTTGTTTCGTATTGTCCTAAAATTACACCACCTCCAATACATTGGGTAATGTCAACGATATAAATTCCCTTTTGAAGTGCCCTATTTAACAGCTCTATAAACCACTTTTCAGTTGGAGCGTTACCTGAACCATAAGTTTCTAAAACAACTCCTTTTAAATTTGGTATTTCTAATATACTCTGCACTACTTGTTTAGTAATACTCGGAAATAATTTCAAAATAACGATACCATCTTCTAACTTTTTCCTGACAATTAAATTTTTATTCTTTTTTGATTTCCATAAAAGATGGTTATTAAATTTTAAATGGACTCCACTTTCGGCAATACAAGGATAATTAGGTGAAGCAAATGCTTCAAACTGTTCTGCATTAACTTTTGTTGTTCTATTAGCTCTGTATAATTTATATTCAAAATACAAGCCAACTTCTGTTATAACTGGCAAATTGTTCTTATCTCGAGCCGCAGCTATTTGTATAGCTGTAATCAAATTCTCTTTTGCATCTGTTCGCAAATCACCAATAGGCAATTGTGATCCTGTAAATATTATGGGTTTGGCCAAATTTTCGACCATAAAGCTAATAGCCGATGATGTATATGACATGGTGTCTGATCCTGTTAAAACAACAAAACCATCTTTTTTATCATAAAACTTTTCAATAGTTTCGACAATATCAATCCAATATTTAATACTCATATTTGAAGAGTCAATGGGATTCTCGAAAGAAATAGTTTCAATATGACATTCTATTTGATTTAATTCAGGAATATTATTATGTAAATTATTAAAATCAAATGCCTTTAGTGCTTTAGATTCATAATCCTTTATCATACCTATAGTACCTCCAGTATAAATAAGTAGTATTTTAGGTTTTCTTGTCATTATGTCTTAAAATTAAATTTGGAATAATTTATGAGGTAAATTTACTAAGATTAATTAATTTAAAACACAAAAAATAATGTTAGGTTTTTATATAATAATAGGAGCTATTTCGGTTATAAGCTGGCTAATTAGCAATAAACTTAAGAATAAATTTAAATTCTATTCTAATTTACATCTACATAATGGAATGAGCGGTGCAGAAATCGCTCAAAAAATGTTAATAGATCACAATATCTCCGATGTTGAAGTAATATCGACCCCGGGAATGTTGACAGATCATTATAACCCAAAAAACAAAACAGTAAATTTAAGTGAAGGCGTTTACAATCAGAGAAATGCGGCGGCGGCGGCAGTCGCTGCACATGAAGTGGGTCATGCCGTACAACATGCCAAAGCATATCAATGGTTACAGTTACGTTCAAATTTGGTTCCTGTGGTAAGTATTACCTCTAAATTTTCTCAATATTTAGTTATTGGAGGTATTATTCTAGGTGCTGCCTCAAGCGCAACTGGATATATAGGCTTTTTGGTAGCAATTGCCGGATTAGTTTTTATGGGCTTAGGTACTTTATTTAGTTTTATTACATTACCCGTCGAATATGACGCTAGTAATAGAGCATTGGCATGGTTAAAGAATAAAAATATAGTGAATCATGAAGAATATAAAGGATCTGAAGATGCCTTAAAATGGGCTGCAAGAACTTATTTAGTTGCCGCATTAGGATCTTTAGCTATGTTATTATATTGGGCAATCAGAATTTTAGATAGAGACTAAAGGTGGTTGGCAGTTAGCAGACCGTAGTTGGCAGCATACAATTAGTACTATAAATATCATAAAAGAAATTTTGACAAATTCCAGATTCTATTCAGTAATACTGAATTGTAAAGACTCTAAACTGTTCAGGGCTAACTAAATTTTTAACTGTCTATCAATTTGTTGATCTAGTGAAATAAATGTTTCTGTTCGAGAAACTCCCTTTATAGCTTGAATTTGTCTATTCAATACTTGCATTAAATGCTCATTATCTTTACATAAAATTTTGACAAAAATGGCATAATTTCCTGTTGTATAATGACTCTCAATAACCTCATCGATTTCCTTAAGACGTTTCAAAGCTTCTTTATAAGTACTTGAGGTATCTAAAAAAATACCAACGAAAGCCAGAGTTTTATATCCTAAAATTTTCGGATTGATAATAAATTTAGAACCCATCAATAATCCAGATTTTTCTAATTTTCTCAATCGTTGATGAATAGCTGCCCCTGAAATACCTACTTCTCTTGCTATACTTAATATAGGCACGCGAGCATCTTGCATTAAATTTTTAAGAATAATCTTATCAATTCCGTCAATATGTAAGTCTTTTTGCTTCATTGCCTTTGTAATTATAAACAAAAGTAAAGAATAAAGGGATATGAAAAATCATATCCCTTTATTCTTATCTAATTATTCTATTACTCTTTTTTTATTTCAAAGTCTTCCATAAATTTAGTGGTATAATTTCCGGCTAAATAATCAGGATGCTCCATTAATTGCCTATGAAAGGGAATAGTTGTTTTAATACCTTCTATAACAAATTCATCTAGAGCTCTTTTCATTTTATTAATAGCTTCTTCTCGTGTTTGCGCCGTAGTTATCAATTTTGCGATCATAGAATCATAATTTGGCGGAATAGTATAACCTGCATAAACATGCGTATCTAAACGAACCCCATGACCACCGGGAGAATGCAAGTTTGTAATTTTACCTGGAGATGGTCTAAAATTATTAAACGGATCTTCAGCATTAATTCTACATTCAATAGAATGTAAAGAAGGTGTATAATTTTTACCCGAAATTGGTACGCCTGCGGCCACTAAAATTTGTTCTTGAATCAAATCAAAATCAATTACTTGTTCAGTTATGGGGTGCTCAACTTGAATTCGAGTATTCATTTCCATGAAATAAAAATTCTTATGTTTATCAACCAAGAATTCAATAGTTCCTGCACCTTCATACTTAATATATTCGGCTGCTTTCACCGCGGCTTTTCCCATTTTATTTCGAAGTGCACTTGTTAAAAATGGAGAAGGTGTTTCTTCTGTTAATTTTTGATGACGGCGTTGAATAGAGCAATCTCTTTCAGATAAATGACAAGCTTTCCCATAAGCATCTCCTACAATTTGTATCTCAATATGGCGTGGCTCTTCAATCAATTTTTCCAAATACATGGCATCATTTCCAAAAGATGCCTTGGCTTCCTGACGAGCTGCATCCCATGCATCTTTAAGATCTTCTTTTTTCCAAACAGCGCGCATACCTTTACCTCCTCCGCCGGCAGTTGCTTTTAGCATTACCGGATACTTCATTTTCGCAGCTAATTTTTCAACTTCTTCAAATGTTTCCAGGATTCCTTCGCTTCCGGGAATGGTGGGTACTCCAGCCTCCTTCATGGTGGCTCTTGCCGAAGCTTTGTCACCCATTCTATCAATCATTTCGGGAGTAGCTCCAATAAATTTTATACCATGTTCAGCACAAATTTTTGAAAACTTAGAATTTTCAGCTAAAAAACCGTAACCAGGATGTATTGCATCTGCATTGGTAATTTCTGCAGCTGCCATAATATTTGATATTTTCAGATATGATTCACTGCTTAAAGGAGGTCCTATACAAACTGCTTCGTCAGCAAATTTAACATGTAAACTTTCAGAATCGGCAGTTGAATAAACTGCCACTGTTTTAATTCCCATTTCTTTGCAAGTCCGTATAATACGTAATGCTATTTCGCCTCTATTGGCTATGAGTATTTTTTTAAACATAATCTTTAAAAATTACAAATTCCAAGCATCAAATTCCAAAGATTGGATTTTGTTATTTGTTTTTTGGAATTTTCAAGTTATTATGAAGGATCTACTAAAAATAAAGGTTGATCAAACTCAACCGGAGTAGCATCATCGACCAATATTTTAACTATTTTACCCGAAACTTCAGATTCAATCTCATTAAAAAGTTTCATAGCTTCTATAATACAAACAGTATCCCCTTCGTTTATTGAGCTTCCAACTTCTACAAATAATGGTTTGTCAGGAGAAGGTCTTCTATAAAATGTACCAATTATTGGAGATTTAACAACAAGATACTTAGAATCATCATCTACAGCGTTTGTTGAAGTTACAGCCGGTGTTTCAACCTCAGGAACAGCTTGAATTGGTGCCTGTTGTATTGATGGCATTGTAGCCATAGGTGTCTGAACAATAGTTGTTTCGCTTTTACCAGTTCCCGTTTTAATTGTTATTTTCACGTCTTCCATTTCTAATTTCACTTCGCTGGCTCCAGATTTAGAGACGAATTTAATTAGGTTTTGAATATCTTTTAAATCCATATTATTTAGGTTTAGTCGATTTAATTTGAATTGTATGCCCATTTGTAGTAAATAGCTCCCCAAGAGAAGCCTCCACCAAATGCTGCAAATATTATTGTATCTCCTTTATGTAATTGAGCTTCGTAATCGTTCAATAATAGAGGAAGTGTAGCAGAAGTTGTATTCCCATATTTATGAATATTCATCATTACTTTATTCATATCTAGATCCATTCTTTTTGCAGTAGCCTCAATAATTCTTTTATTAGCTTGGTGTGGTGCTAACCAAGTAACATCATTTTTTGATAAATTGTTTCTTTGTAATACTTTTTCACTAACATCAGCCATTTTTGAAACAGCAAATTTAAATACTGTTCTACCATCCTGATGTACAAAATGCTGTTTGTTTTTTAAAGTTTCTTCTGATGCAGGTAAAACTGATCCTCCAGCAGCTACTTGTAAAAATTCACGCCCATTGCCATCACTTCGTAAATATTCATCTTGAAGCCCAAATCCTTCTTGATTTGGTTCAAAAAGTACAGCACCGGCACCATCTCCAAAAATAATACAAGTTGCTCTGTCGGTATAATCGATCATCGAAGAATTTTTATCCGCACCAATAAGTAACACTTTTTTGTACCTTTTTGATTCTATATAACTTGCAGCGGTAGACATTCCGTATAAAAAACTTGAACACGCAGAAATTTGGTCAAATGAAAAAGCTTCGGTAGCTCCAATTTTTGAGGCTACAAAAGCTGATGTCGATGCGGCTTGCATATCTGGTGTTGCTGTAGCAACTATAACTAAGTCAATTTCTTTAGGGTCTAAATTAGTTTTAGCAATTAAATCTTCTGCAGCTTTTATTGCCATAAAGGAAGTCCCTTCTCCTTTTTCTTTGAGTATTCTTCTTTCTTTAATACCGGTACGAGTGGTAATCCACTCATCATTGGTATCAACCATAGTCTCCAACATCTTGTTGGTTAACACATATTCTGGAATATATTTTCCAACAGCTGTAATTGCAGCAGTAATTTTACTCATCATTTTATCTGTTTAGAGACAATTTCTTGACAAAAGCGTGGCCAAAGTAATGAAATTTATTTCGATTTTTTAATAAAAAAGAGCTGTTTTTCATCATTTTTAATGAAAAAACATAAAAAAACCCTCAAAATTGAGGGTTTTTAGTCATTTTTAAGAAAATTGCTTAAGCAGCACTTTCTTCATTATCAATTATCACTTGACCGCGGTAATATAATTTACCTTCATGCCAATGAGCTCTATGATATAAATGTGCTTCACCAGTTGTAGGATCAACAGCAATTTGAGGAACAGTAGCTTTATAATGAGTTCTTCTTTTGTCTCTTCTCTGTTTTGAAATTTTTCTCTTAGGATGTGCCATCTTTATGGTTTTTATCTGTTAACAGCCCTTTTAGTGTATCCCATCTAGGATCAGGGTCAATATTATTATTTTCTTCTTTAGGCTTTAATTCTTCTAATTTATCTAATATATCAGATTTTAAGGTGCCATCTAATACACCAGGATGTATTCTTTTCGTAGGCAATGCTAGTACAATTATTTCAAAAATAAATTGTGAAATATCTAGTTCATATGCATCATGTGAAATTATTAAAATATTTTCATTTTCATCGTTATACTCATCTCCAAACTTAACAGTTAAATTATATTTTCCATCAATTGGTTGCTGGTACAATTCATTTGTTACATCACAAGCAAGTTTAACTTTTCCTTTTACATCAAAGTCAAGTTCTAATAATGTACTTTTTTTAATAAATTCTAAACGCACAGATACGTCTGCATCTAAAATATCTTCATATTGATAAACTTCAAAGAACTTACTATCTATTTTATATTCAAATTGGTGTTTTCCTTCTTTCAGACCTCTAAAAGAAATAACATACATTTTCTTTTTCATCTCTAAATATCAATTTGAGCGCGCAAATATATAAAAATATTACATATTTATAATAAAAAAAATCACTTTCTTGCTGCTAATTTATTTTGTGATAACTCATTATATTCTTTTCGGAATTTAAAAACATCTAAAGCTGTATAGAGTGCTTGTTTAAAAGAATTATGATCTGCTATTCCCTTCCCAGCAATTTCATAAGCGGTACCATGATCAGGTGATGTTCTTATTTTATCTAATCCGGCCGTAAAATTAACTCCATTACCAAATGAAAGTGCTTTAAACGGTGCCAAGCCCTGGTCATGATACATTGCCAAAACACCGTCAAAATTTTTATAAGATTCTGATCCAAAAAAGCTATCAGATGAATAAGGTCCGTAAACTAATTCCCCCCCTGCTTGTATTTTTTCAATAGTTGGTCTCACAATTTCATCATCTTCTGCACCAATTACACCTTTATCACCACAATGGGGATTCAATCCCAATATTGCTATTTTTGGTTTTGCAATTCCAAAATCTTGAATCAATGACGTAAATAATAAATTTATTTTCTCAATTAATAATTCAGAAGTAATTGTTTTGGCAATTTTTTGAACCGGAATATGGCCCGTTACCAGCCCTATTTTAATTTCATCAGTCATTAAAATCATCAAACTATTACCTTCCAGATTAGCTTCTAGAAATTCAGTATGTCCTTTGAAATTAAATTTATCTGATTGAATATTATGTTTATTAATCGGAGCTGTGACCAATAGATCAATATCATTATTTTTTAATGCTTTAACAGCAGCATCTAATGATAAAAAAGCGTATTTACCTCCTTCATCTGTTTCCTTACCAAATTCAACATTTACATTTTCTTTCCAGACATTCACCAAATTAACTTTATTATTCAATGCTTTTTTAACATTTTCAATACCGTGAATTTGGGTATGTATATTTAATTCCTTTTTATGTAAGGAAACTGTCTTATTTGAAGCAAATATAATTGGAGTGCATATCTCTAACATTCTAACATCTTCAAAAGTTCTCAAAATAATTTCGATTCCAATGCCATTTATGTCACCAACGGATATACCAACTTTTATTTTTTCAGATTTCTTCATACAACAAAATAATTGCTATTTTTGAGGTCACAAAAGTAATCATTATAATTAATCTTTAGAAGCTACCACAACTTTATGTTTACAGGAATTATAGAAAATATTGGAGAAATCACTGCAATTGAAGAAGATAAAAGCAATGTACATTTAACTATTAAGAGTCAAATTGCTTCTGAATTAAAGGTTGATCAAAGTGTTGCGCATAACGGTGTATGTTTGACTGTGGTAAATGTTGACAATAAGCACAGTTCATATACCGTAACGGCAATTGATGAAACCTTAGCGAAAACAAATTTTAAATCTCTTAAAATCAACGACGTAATTAATTTAGAACGTGCTATGAAATTAGGCGACAGGCTTGACGGACATATAGTTCAGGGGCATGTTGATCAAGTGGGAAAATGTACATCGATTAAAAATGAGGATGGTAGTTGGATTTTTACGTTTGAATATGATAGTTCAGCTCAAAATATAACTATAGAAAAAGGTTCAATTACTATAAATGGCGTTAGCTTAACAGTTATTAATTCTATGAAGAACGTTTTTAGTGTTGCTATAATTCCATATACATATAACAATACTAATTTTGGTAAATTCAAAATAAATGATACTGTAAATTTGGAATTTGATGTTATCGGGAAATATGTTGCGAAGTTAACCTCACTAAAATAATCACTTTTTATCTTTTAACTTACTCACGGCGTAACCTAAGCCAATTATAAGTAACGCGCCAACCCCTCCGTCAATTGGAAGCCCTGGAGGTGAAGGAGGACAGCTATTACCCGGACCATGAGTTCTGCCAGGAGGGCAGACATGAGCCTCTGCAATGTTTGATGAAAATACAAACAATACAAATAGAATTAATGTAACGTACTTTTTTAACATAAAACTTTCCCCTTTTTACAATCTAACTAACGAACAAATTGTTAATTAATTGCAAATATATAAATCATTTTTTAATAAACATTTACTTTAATGTATATTTTAAAAAAAAAGCCTCCAATGTATTGGGGGCTTTTAGATTGTTTCATAAGGACTTCCACAATTTAGTTTCTCTTAAAAAATTGCGAATTTACTATAATCATTCTACTACAATTTGTGGACCCAGAAGGGCTCGAACCTTCGACCCCCTGATTATGAGTCAGGTGCTCTAACCAACTGAGCTATGGGTCCAGAATAGGAGTGCAATATTACCAATTATTTATATTATCTACAATGTTTTTATTTGAAAACTAATTTATATTTTTCTTCGCATAAGTTTATTTCCAAAATCAATCAATTTTTTCTTGTCTGAAATATTCAACGAAAGTTGATTGCAACTTTCAAAAGCCTTTTCCGTATAAACACTAATCTGAGATTTTACCAAATTAGGAATATCATATTTTTTAAATAAGTCAATAACTAAATTCACCATGTCACTATCCTTATCTTTTACTTTATACAATGAAGTTAGCTTATCTTTATCAGTTTTATTAGCTAAAGTCATAGCCTTGAGATATAACCAAGTTTTTTTACTTTCTATTATATCTCCAGCATGTTGTTTGCCAAAATTTTCTTGACCAAAAACATCTAAAAAATCGTCTTGTAATTGAAAAGCAATCCCTAGATTCAATCCATACTTATATATTTTTTTAGCTTCGTCCTTATTAGCCAGAGCTATCATTGCTCCCATCTTTAATGAGGCAGCAACTAAAACTGCCGTTTTATAGGATATCATTTTAATATATTCAGATATCGAGACATCGTTTCTTGTCTCAAAATCAATATCGAGCTGTTGCCCTTCGCAAACCTTTAATGCAGTTTGATTGAATAGAGTCATTAACTCTTTATATTGTTTATCGTTATAAGTCTCAAATAGTTGATTTGTCATAACCAACATTGCATCTCCAGACAAAATACCTGTGTTTAGATCCCATTTTTCGTGAACAGTTTCTGATCCTCTTCGTAAGGGAGCATTATCCATAATGTCATCATGTACTAATGAAAAATTATGAAACATCTCTATTGCCAATGACGCATCTAATGCATCTCTAAAATTCCCCCCAAACAAATCACAGCTCATCAATGTCAGAATAGGCCGTAATCGTTTTCCTCCTAAACTTAATATATAAGTTATGGGTTCATATAAATTTTTAGGTTCTCTGATGTGAATTTTATCCTTAAGATGGTCTAAAAATAATGTTTTATAGTTGCTAATATCCAAAATCTAAGTTTTTGTAAAAATAAGTTAATAAAGTTGAATTTAAATTAAGTTTTAACTAATAAATAACAGTATGTTAAATTTTTGTAAAACTTTGGAAACTATTTTTGTTTTTTAAGTTTCCTTCTTATATTTGCGGTCAATTATGAGAGAAAATATTATTATAAAAGCTTCTGAATTATTTTTGACCTTAGGATTCAAAAGTGTAACTATGGATGACATCGCCAATGAAATGGGTATATCAAAAAAAACTATTTATAAATATTTTAATAATAAAGAAATACTTGTAGACGAATGTGTAACCCATGTACATGAAAAAATATCAGATTCAATTTGTGAATTAACAAATCTGGGATATAATGCTATTGAAGAAAATTTTGCTATAAAAAATATGTTTAAAGATATTTTTGGAAAATCAAATACTTCTCCCATGTATCAGCTTCAAAAATACTATCCTAACATTTATAAAAGGGTAATGTTTGATGAATTTAAAATATTTGAGGAGTGCGTTGGAACGAATATAAAAAAAGGGATTGAGGAAGGTCTCTATAGAAATGATATAGAAGGGTATTTTGTTCTTAAGTTCTATTTTATTTTAGTTTTCGGTTTACACGATGATACTGTTTTTAAGTACAAAAATTATAATGCAAATGAATTAGAGATTAAAGCACTGGAATACCATACCAGGGCAATTGCAACAACAAAAGGAATTGTTGTGTTAGAAAAAGAATTAAAAAAATTGAATGAATGAAAAAATTAAACCTATTTTTTTGGGTAGTATGTATAGCTACCGTTGGTTTTGCACAAGAAGATCCTTTAAGCTTTACGCTAAATGACGCCATAAAGTATGCTCTGGAAAATAATTATACCGTTGTAAATGCTGAAAGGGATATAGTGGCTGCAAAAAAGCAAAAATGGGAGACTACGGCTACCGGTTTGCCTCAAATAAGTGCAACAATTGAATATCAAAATTGGTTAAAACAACAAGTATCGCTGATACCAGCAGAGTTTTTCCCAGGCGGTATTGAAGGAGAATTTGCGGAAGTAGCTTTTGGTACAAAACAAAATGTTAATGCCACTGCCACATTGAATCAATTACTTTTTGATGGTTCTTATTTAGTGGGATTGCAATCTGCGAAAGTGTTTTTGGAGATTTCTAAAAATGCCAAATTAAAAACAGAACAAGAAGTTAGAAAAGCGGTTATAGACGCCTATGGAAATGTTTTGCTTGCTCAAGAAAGCATAGAAATTTTGGAGAAAAATAAAACTACACTTATAAAAAATTTAAATGAGACTCAAAAGATCTATGAAAATGGTCTGGAGGAAGAAGAAAGTGTAGAGCAACTGCAAATAACATTGTCCAGTGTTCAAAGCAATCTTAAGAATGCAATTCGATTAAAAGATATTTCGTATAAAATGTTAAATATCACTCTTGGAATCGATATCGATAAAAAAATAGATTTAAAAGATGACCTAATTTCGTTGACTGGCCAAAATATAGATTTTGGCTTGATAGCAGCTCCATTAAATTTAGAAGATAATATTGATTTCAAAATTGCTAAAAATAATGAACGTTCTCAAGAATTATTATTGAAATACGAAAAAAGCAAAGCATTACCAAGTTTATCTGCCTTTATTAATGGAAATTATATAGGTAATAGTAATTCATTTAATTTTTTAAAGAGTGAACAACAATGGTTTGGTTCTTCATTGTTTGGAGTTAGTTTGAACGTACCAATATTTAGTTCACTCGGAAGAACAGCAAAAACACAGCGCGCAAAAATAAATTTTGAAATTGCCAAAACGGAACTCACTCAAACCGAACAACAGATAAAATTACAAACTGCCAATGCAAAAAGTAACTATCAATTCGCTATTGAACAATACTTAACTGCAAAAAAGAATTTAGAATTAGCCGAACGTATTGAAAAGAAAAATCAGACAAAATTTTTTGAAGGTGTGGGGTCAAGTTTTGAATTAAGACAAGCACAGACACAATTATACAGTACACAGCAGGAATATTTACAAACAATGTTAAATGTAATTAATAAAAAAGCTGAATTAGAAACTGTACTAAACAGGGGTATCAACTAATTGAAAAACTTTAAAAATGAAAAAAATACTAACACTTCTTATTGCTATATCAATAACCGTTTCATGTGGTGAAGCAGTCAAAAAATCTTCTTTAGAAGAGCTTAATACTCAAAAATTAACTCTTGTATCTAAAATAGATAGTTTAAACAAAGAGCTTAAAACAATTGAACAAGAAATTTCTAAATTAGACACCAGTAAAAAATTACAATTGGTAACAATTTTACCTGTAAGAAAAGGAACTTTTAAGCATTATGTTGAAATTCAAGGAGTTGTAAAAGCTGACAAAAATATTGAAATAAAACCTGAATTAGGGGGAACCATTAAAGCTATTTATGTTAAAGAAGGGCAACGTGTTTCCTCTGGGCAAACATTAGTTCAATTAGATGACTCTTCTGTAAAAAATAGCATTGCGGAGCTTAATACTCAATTAATGTTAGCTAAAACTACTTTTGACAGACAAGAACGACTTTGGAAACAAAAAATAGGTTCTGAAATGCAGTACCTTCAAGCAAAAGCTCAAAAAGAAAGCTTGGAAAATAATTTGGCAACTTTAAGAACGCAAGCGCGTAAAATGAAAATTATTGCCCCATTTAGCGGAATTGTTGATGAAATTTTCCCAAAAAATGGCGAGTTAACCAGCCCTCAAACACCTATAGTACGTTTATTAAACCTAAGCAAAGTATATGTAGAAGCAGATGTCACCGAAACCTATTTACCCATTGTTAAGACTGGAACTGAAGCTACTTTATTTTTCCCATCAATCAATAAGGAAATTCATTCAAAAATAGCTCAAATCGGTAATTATATAAATCCGGATAATCGAAGTTTCAAAACGAGGATCAACATCCCTAATAAAGATAAATTGATTAAACCTAATTTATTAGCAGATTTAAAAATATTGGATTTCAAAGCTGATGGTATTATTATCCCATCTACTTTAATTCAACAAGATCAAAATGGAAATAATTATGTTTTCACTATTGAAACCATTGATGATGAAAAAAAAGTAGTCAAAAAATTGATTACCATTGGTAACGAATATAATCATGAAATTTATGTAAGTGATGGGTTAGCCGAACATGACACTTTAGTAAATGCTGGCGCCAGACTGGTAAAGGCGGGTGAGATTGTTAATATTACTAATAATTAAACCAGTAACTCTTTAGAATAGCATTAATATGAATAAAGTATTAAAAGAATTTAAACTGTCAACTTGGTCCATTCAAAATAAGATGACCGTGTTTGTTGTAATTGTAATGATATTTTTGGCTGGTATTTTTTCGTACCAAAGTATGCCAAGGGAAGCATTCCCTGAAATTGTTATTCCTGAAATTTATATCGCGACACCTTATCCGGGTAACTCAGCTCTTGATATTGAAAAACTAATTACCCGTCCGCTAGAAAAAGAGATAAATGGTATTTCAGGGGTTGATGAAATAGTTTCCACTTCTATTGAAGGATTCTCTTCCATACAGGTTAAGTTCGATTTTAGTGTTACTCCAACCGAAGCTTTGCGAAAGGTAAAAGATGAAGTTGATGCAGCCATGTCTGATAAGGATTTTCCAAAAGATCTACCCGCAGATCCGACGGTGCAAGAATTAAATTTTGCAGAATTAATGCCTATAATGAATATTAATTTATCGGGTGATTTTTCTATGGACCAACTCAAAGAATATGGTGAATATTTGGAAGATGAAATTGAAACAGTTCCTGAAATTTCAAAAGTTGATATTCGAGGTATTCAAGATAAAGAGATGGAAATCAGTATTGATTTATATAAAATGCAGATTTCTCAGATTAGTTTTGATGATATAGCGGGTGCCATACAAAATGAAAATATGACGGTTTCTGGAGGAGATCTATTGGAAAACGGATTACGAAGAAATGTCCGTGTTATAGGTGAATTTAAATCGGCTAAAGAAATTGAAAACATAATTGTAAAGCAAGAAAACGGGAATATTGTTTATTTAAGAGATATTGCATCAGTTAATTTTACAGAGCAAGAAAAAGAAAGCTACGCCCGTGAATTTTCACAACCCGTTGTAATGTTAGATGTTACTAAAAGAGGTGGTGAAAATTTAATCAATGCTTCAACTCAAATTGACACAATTATTGCGAATGCTTCTAAATCATATTTTCCTTCAAATCTGTATATTTCGAAAACCAATGATATGACCAATGACACAAAAACAATGGTCGCAGATTTAGAGAACAGTATTATTTTAGGTGTTATTTTGGTAGTACTTGTATTGCTTTTCTTTTTAGGTGTTAGAAATGCCCTTTTTGTAGGTGTGGCTATACCAATGTCAATGTTTATGTCATTTATTGTGCTCAGTTTTTTAGGAGTAACCTTGAATATGATGGTACTCTTTTCGTTAGTACTGGCTTTAGGAATGTTGGTTGACAATGGCATTGTAGTTGTTGAAAATATTTATAGATTATTGGATCAAGGGTATTCAAAATTTGATGCTGCCAAATATGGTGTTGGTGAAGTAGCCATGCCTATTATTGCTTCCACTGCAACAACTTTAGCAGCTTTTTTACCGTTGGCCTTTTGGCCTGGTATGATGGGAGAATTTATGCGTTTTTTACCCATTACATTAATAATTGTTTTGGGTTCATCATTATTTGTGGCATTGGTTATTAACCCAATGTTGACTTCAGTTTATATGAAAATTAAAGAAGACGAAGTTGATTTTAAAAGGATTTTAAAGTACAGCATCATACTATTTTTTGTAGGAGTCGTATTTATAGTTGGTGGTTTAATGTTAAAAATTAAAGCTTTAAATGCCATTGGACTATTATTGGTTTTAGCTGGCTTGCTTAGAGTAATTAACACGAAACTTTTAACACCTGCCACACTATGGTTTCAGAATAAACTATTACCACAATTAGAAAATATTTACGAGAGAAATCTAAAATTTGCACTGCATGGTAAAAGGCCAAGATTATTCTTTTTAGGAACTTTTGGACTATTAATTTTATCATTTATGCTCTTCGGTATGTTTCCACCAAAAGTGCTTTTCTTCCCCGAAACCCCTCCAAAACAAGTGTATGTTTATTTGGAATATCCTATCGGTACTGATATAGAAGTAACTAATAAGCTTTCAAAAGAAATCGAGGATAAGATTCAAAATCATTTAAAAAAATATGAAATAGATGGTAGTAATTTCTTAATAACATCAGTAATTGGTCAGGTTGGTGAAGGTACAAGCGACCCGAATCAGGGTCAACAAGGTGGTACAACCCCTAATAAGGCCCGAATCACTGTAGATTTTGTAAAATTCATTGAACGTGATGGTATGGATACAAACGATGTTTTAATTGAAATTAGAGAACTACTTTATGATTTCCCTGGTGTAAATATAACGGTTGACCGTCCTGCAGATGGCCCTCCGGCGGGCGCCCCAATTAATCTTGAAATTGCGGGTGAAGATTATGATGAATTGCTCTATACTGCTGATGATATCAGGCAGTTTATTAACAATGCTAATATCTTAGGTATTGAAGATTTAAAACTAGATGTGGAACAGGGTAAGCCCGAGCTCCCTATTGTAATTGATCGACAAAAAGCACGGCGTTTAAACGTTTCGACAGGTCAGATAGGTGATGCACTGAGAACATCCTTATTTGGAAAGGAAGTTTCCACATTTAAAGATGGTGAAGATGATTATCCAATTAATATTAGATTAATGGATAAGTATCGTTATAATAAAGATGCTCTGATAAATCAAAAAATTACATTTAGAGACCAGTCCAGTGGCGAAATTGTTCAGGTACCTATTTCAGCAGTCGCCCACACCGAAACTTCATCAACCTTTAGCGCCGTAAAACGTAAAGATTTAAATAGAGTAATTACTATTTTTTCAAATGTTTTAGAAAATTACAATGCAACCCAAATTAATGATCAAATTAAAAAAGCACTAGAAAGTTACAATTTACCTAAAGGTATAACATTCTCTTTTACCGGAGAACAAGAACAACAAGCTGAAGAAATGGCATTTTTGAGTAAAGCATTATTAATCGCATTATTTCTAATTTTTCTAATCCTCGTTGGCCAATTCAATTCAACTTCAACCCCAATTATAATTTCGTTGTCCGTTTTATTAAGTTTAATTGGGGTATTGCTTGGTTTAATAATCTTTAGAATGGAATTTGTAATTATGATGACTATGATAGGTATTATCTCATTAGCGGGTATTGTAGTTAATAATGCCATAGTACTTATTGATTATACCTATTTAATTATGCAGCGTAAGCGATTAGAATATGGTATGCCAGAGAATTCTTTTAGCAAAGAATTAATATATGAAAGTATTATTGAAGGTGGTAAAACTCGTTTAAGACCCGTTTTACTAACTGCAATTACAACCATTTTAGGATTATTGCCACTAGCAATTGGTATTAATATAAATTTTATGACTTTGTTTACAGAGTTTGATCCTCAATTTTATATTGGAGGTGAAAATGTTGCCTTTTGGGGACCTATGTCATGGACAATTATTTTTGGGCTAACCTTTGCTACTTTTTTAACTTTGATAATAGTTCCTGTTCTAATAAGTATAATAACTAACTTGAAAAGGAAAGTTCTTAAACCGAAAGTTGTTCATAGTAAATAGATATGCTGGAATTTTATGAGTACCTCAGGCACAAAGTCTGAGGTATTTTTTTAATCTAGAACCAAAATCCAATATTAAAAAACCAAATGTTTTGACTTGTATCTGGTGACCAGGTATATTTTATTTCAATTGGCCCTACAATAGATTCTATACCATAACCCGCGGCATATCCTAATTTAGTGTCTTCAAAAATATCACCTCTGTTAAAAATATCACTATCCACTCTAGCAGCATTGGCAGCAAAAGAAAGGTAGTTTTTTTCAAATAATTCATACCTGAATGTTAGCGTTGATTTCAAAAAAGCACTCTCGCTTAGACCTCCTACATCGTATCCGTAAAAACTAGTGAAATTATTTATAAAATTCTCATTATATCCGCCCAAATGAAAATTATGTACTTTATTGTTATTTTCCCCAATAGTCACACCGGCTTCAGATATTAAATGTGTTGTAAATCTATCTCTAATAGTATACGCCAGACCTAACTTCCCTTTAAGCTGTGTGAAAGGATTAAATTCACCTTCTAATCGAAAATTATTAGATGAATATAAATAACCTTTATAGTTAACATCTAAATAAAATCCTTTTTTAGGAAAGAGGCTCTTATCGTAGGTGTCAACTTTTATTTCAGCGAAAGCGTTTACATAAGTATTATTATCATAAAAATTCTTTATTGTTTCATTATTTGTAATGTTTTCTGTAAAAATTCTCAGATATTTACTTTCAGCTCCTAATCTTAGTGCAAATGAATTTGTAAAAGAAGTTTGTACAAACAATTGTGTGGTAAAATCGTTGTATTTAGTTGTTCTTTTATTGTCAATTTCTGTAGAAGGCAAATCATCAAATGTGCTAAGTAAAATAGCCTTATCGAAGCTATTATAATTAGAGTTTATACCATAACTCCAATGAAAGCCATTATCTATAAAATAATCAAAATTGTATCTAACATTATCACCTAAAATAAGATCTGCGGAAATAACATCGTTCTTAAATAATAAATGCTTAGAAGTTATATTTAGCAACACACTTGTTTTAAATAGATCATCAAAATGAGCACTTAACTGTAAAAAAGTAATCACTTCTTCTTCAATTAAATTTAGATGGATCTCTGTACCTTTTGATTGTTGTACGAATTTGTAGTAAATACTTTTAAAATTACCGGTAGCTGATAAACTATTAATACCCTCAATAAATTTTTTATGCGTTATATAACCAGTTTCACTAACCTCAATTTTATCTAAAATATACTCTTTTGTATAGTTCTTATTCCCAGATATTTTGATGTTACTTACTAATAACATTTCATGTTTTAAATGCTTTGTTTTGATAACGTTTGTGGTAGGATTCTTTTCCTGTTTTTCTGAAATTTCTTGTAATGCTCTTATTTGTTTTCGAGCAACTTCTTCTCCTTTATCAATGATCTCTTTGGTAAGGTCAAATGATACAACAGTATAATCGCTTATATCGGGGTGCATGTATAGATCTACATCCTTTAATTTAAGTGCTGCCCCGTCATACATTTGAAAATTTACAATTTGCATCAATATATTCGGAGCAGAATTCAATTCTTCCTTATCTTTTAATTTGTCCTGAACATCTATACCAATAATTATATCAACATCTTTTTGCCTCATTATATCAACCGGAAAATTATTTACTACGCCACCATCAGTTAATAGTTTACCATCAATTTCAACAGGATCTAAAAGGGTCGGAAAAGATCCACTAGCTCTAATTACTTCAGGTAAAAAACCCGTTTCCAGCACTTCTTGTTCTCCATTTTCTAAATTGGTCGCTATACAGAAA
>Ga0209633_10000717_pt1 | contig 37496 bp, 34 predicted proteins | sample Cruoilmetagenom1_FD_187290 | JGI IMG/M metagenome (GOLD analysis project Ga0209633, IMG submission 187290) | Oil polluted marine microbial communities from Coal Oil Point, Santa Barbara, California, USA - Sample 1 (SPAdes) (version 2) | ecosystem: Environmental > Aquatic > Marine > Oil seeps ...
ATCTCCGGCACCCAGCAGCGCGAAATGCTCGCATCCGATGCCGATATCCCGCCCGAGTTCTCAAGGCCCGAAGTCGTCGAAATCCTCAAAGACTATTACGCAAGCCTCAAAATAAAATAGGGCGTAAGAACTTTCCTGCCGCAGAGCGCCTCCCCTGTTGGACCTCGCAATATCAATGCACTAACAATAGGCGCGGCCCACTCTGTCGGGGCTGATCAGCATCACGTTACCGGACAGGACGCCTGAACCCATGACCGGCAAGACGATCGCCGAGAAAATTCTCTCGAGTAAATCAGATACCGATTCACGGGTTGGTGACGTGGTGATCTGCCGGATCGATCACCTGATCGCCACTGACGGTTCCATGCCCATGACCATCGATTATTTCGAGCGCATGGCCGGTGCTTCGATTGCCAATGCGGAAAACACATCCGTGTCCCTCGACCACTATTCCCCACCACCGAACCGCATTACTGCGACATTGCATGAGCAGATCCGGGCATTCGCCGCAAAACACGGCATGAATGTATTTGAGGTCGGTGACGGCATCGGGCATCAGGTCATGATGGAAACGGGGCGTGCCCTGCCCGGTGATCTGGTTATCGGTGCCGACAGCCACACCGTGACCTATGGCGCCCTGAACTGCTTTGCGACCGGTGTCGGCTCATCCGATCTGGCTGCTGCCATGATTGGCGGCCGGATATGGTTGCGAGTGCCGGAGACCATCAAAGTGGACCTGGAAGGTGCGACCGCAGACAAGGTCCATGCCAAGGACATCGTGCTTTCTCTCGTGCGCACGCTTGGCGCCGATGGTGCCGCATACAAATCGCTTGAATTTGCCGGCAGCGCTATTGCCGGGTTGGACATGGACGCCCGCGCGTTGTTGGCCAACATGTCGGTGGAAATGGGTGCGAAGTGTGGGTTGTTTCATGCCGATGGGACGACCGAGGCGTTCCTTAAGGCACACGGCAGCGATGCCGGCCAGCCGGTTGCGGCAGACAGCGATGCCGAATACTGCCAGACAGTCACAGTTGATTTGTCGCAGCTTGAACCGCAGATCGCCCTGCCCCATCAGGTCCACACCGTCGTCCCGGTGAGTGACGCACCTGATGAGTCAATCCAGATGGTCTATATCGGCACCTGCGCGGGAGGGCGGGCCAGCGATCTTCATGAAGCACTTGCCGTCTTGCGCAAGGCTGAGCGGATCGCGCCGGGTGTCCAGATGATCTATACCCCTGCGTCGCGTGGAATTCTCTCACAAGTCAGCAAGGATGGATCGCTGGCTGAGTTTGTGGCGATGGGGGGCATCATACAGACGGCTGGATGCGGTTCGTGCTGCGGAACCTGTGGTGCCATTCCCGGCGACGGCGTCAATGTCATCTCAACGGCCAACCGGAATTTCAAAGGCCGGATGGGAAATCCTGAGGCCTCCATTTATCTCGCCTCGCCGATGACGTGTGCGGCCTCTGCTCTTCGCGGGCGCATCGCCGACCCGAGGGAGTTTGCATAGTGGATACTCTCACAATAGAAGGCCGGGCCCGGTTATTCGGCGACGATATCAATACCGACTACATCATTTCCTCACGCCGCAAGCGTGACAGTCTCGATCCCCATGTGCTGCGCCAATATCTTTTCGAGTCGATCGACCCACAATTCGCAGCGTCGGTTGAGCCCGGTGACATTCTGGTCGCGGGTGAAAACTTCGGGTGTGGGTCGGCCATGGAAGTGGCGGCAACTGTTGTCATCGGCGCAGATATCAAGGCCGTGCTGGCCAAGAGTTTCTCGCGGACCTATTACCGCAACGCCATCAACAACGGCCTGCTTCCGGTTATCTGCGACACATCCGGCATCGCTGAAGGTGACCGGCTTCTCGTGACCCTTGGTGACGCTTTCAGTGTTCGCAATGAAACCAGTGGCGTCGGATTGACTGCTGAGGCCCTGTCACCCGTCGTGCGCACTATTGTTATGGCCGGTGGCCTGGTTCCCTGTTTCCAAAATCATGGCGGCTTTCCTGACCTGCCTTCCACATGATCGACAAGGAGTAACCCAATGGCCGAGGCCTCCCGTCCCTACCGCTTGAGACTGCCCGGACCGACCGCTGTTCCTGAGAGAATTCGCAAAGCCCTGTCCGAACCGGTCGTGGCCCACCGCGGCCCAGAGTTCAAGGAGGTGCTGACCGAAACGGCCGCATTGACCAAGCCCGTCCTCGGTACGAACAACGATGTCATGGCCTTTGCAAGTTCGGGCACGGGCTTGATGGAAGCGGCAATCGCCAATGTTTTGGGCCAGGGCGACAAGGCGCTTATTCTCGTGAACGGTCAGTTCGGTGAGCGGTTCGTACAAATTGCCGAAGCCCTGAACCGGGAGGCAGACATAATTGAAGCACCCTGGGGCGAAGCGGTTTGTGCGGAGGCCGTGAAGGATAAACTTGCAGGAAATAATTACCGCGCCGTGGTCGCCGTCCACAATGAGAGTTCGACAGGAGCGGTTACGGATCTCGAAGCGATCGGTGCCGTGGTTCGCGAGAGCGATGCCGTACTGGTGGTTGATTCCATATCTGGCGCTGGTGGATTGGATTTGCAGCAGGATGCCTGGGGCGTCGATGTGCTGGTCACAGCGTCACAGAAGGCACTCATGTGCCCGCCTGGCCTTGCCCTTGCCAGCGTCAGCGAAAAAGGCTGGAACGTTATCGAAAAGGATGTCGGAAAGGCCCGCTTTTACTGGGACCTCCGCAAGGCCCGCAAATCGGCAGCCCAAGGCCAGACGGCGTTTACATCGCCTATTCCTCTCGTCTACAGCCTGCGTGAAGCCCTGACCATGATCCATTCCGAAGGTTGGCCCGAGGTCGTATCACGCCACGTCCGCTTGTGTTCAGCGCTGCGGGCCGGTGCCGCCGCCATGGGACTGTCGACCTTCACCAAGTCACCGATGCTTTCAAATACCGTCTGCGTGCTGGAAATGCCCGACGGCCTCGACGGCTCGGAAGTTGTTCGCCACATGTATGAAAAATACCGCACGGTGATTGCCGGATCTCGCACCAAACTCAGAGGCAAGGTGATCCGGATCGGCACCATGGGGGGTATCAGCGAAGATGACATTCGGACAGACCTGATGCTTTTGGAGTCAACGTTTGTTGACTTGGGTTGGAGCGTCGAGAACGGCACAGGAATGGCCGCCCTTGATGCAGCCCTGCAGAATGCAGCCTGAGGCAATAGCACCCTCTGTTCGCCTCGCGCGAAAATTTATTCGCCTCGAATGTTCTGAAGAGCTGTCCTAGTATCTGAATATCATGGTGCCGCGCAAAGGACCTGAGCGATGGCTGGCAAGGGCACGAAGGCCTTAATTGACTACGATCCCGCATATGATCCGTTGGTCATGGATGACCCAGGCCATGGCCAGGATTACGCGCCGACATACTGGGTGGCGACTGCAGGTCCAACGCCTGAAGATGATGGGCCGGTCAAAGGCGACATAGAGGTTGATGTTGCCATCATCGGTTCCGGTTTTACCGGTCTGTCGACGGCGATCCATCTGGCAAAAGATCACGGCATCAAGGCCGTGGTGCTTGAGGCCAATCGTACCGCCTGGGGGTGCACCAGCCGCAATGGCGGGCAGGCTCAGAATGCGTCGGGCAGGTTGACGCGCTCCCAGTGGATCAAACGCTGGGGCCTTGATGTGGCAAAACGGATGCACGCGGAAATCGAAGAGGGCTTCGACGTATTCCGCGACATGATCAAGGATATCGACTGCCTGCCCCAGCGCGGCGGACATATCTACGTGGCGCACAAGCCCTCTGTCATGCCCAAACTTGCCGCTCAGGCCGAACTCCTCACCAACACCTTTGGCTATCAGTGTGAAATGATCAGTGCGGAGCGGTTGAGATCGGAATATTTTATCGAGAACGGGGCCGCCGGTGCCATGATTGAACCCTCCGGCATCGGAATCCATCCGTTAAAACTGGCCTTCGGCTACATCGAACGGGCGCGCAAACTCGGTGTCAAAATCCATCCTGCAAGCCCGGTAATGGGGTGGGAGCCGCGCTTCGGCCTGCATCATCTGCGCACGCCCGGCGGCACGGTCAAGGCGCGCGCGGTTGCGGTAGCAACGGGGGGGTACACCTCCTCACCGCTCAACCCGCTCGTGCGCGAACGCTATATGCCGGTACTCTCCAATTCTCTCGTCACAAGACCGCTGACCGACGATGAACTCGAGGCTTGTGGCTTCAAGACCCATCTGGTGATCACCGATACGCGTGTCCTGCGCCACTACTACCGCCTGATGCCGGACAATCGGCTTCAGATCGGCAGCCGCAGTGCCATTACTGGCAAGGACGCCGGGAACCCGAAGTATCTCGATCTGCTGATCAATGAGGGATTGCATTACAAATTCCCGGCATTGAAAGGTATCGATATCGAGTATGACTGGTGGGGCTGGGTCGATATCAGTCACGACATGATGCCGCGCATCTTCCGGCCCCATCTTCGCCAGAACATCACCTATGCGTTTGGATATGGCGGGAACGGCGTGATGTATTCGACCCAGGCGGGGCGTCGCATGGCGCAGATCGTTGCCGGCAAGAAGAGTGAAATCCCTGATCTGCCGATCTTCAACTCGGCACTACCCACCCATCCCCTCGCCCCGTTCCGGCGCATGGGGCAGAGGATGCTGTATCGCTGGTACGCCTTCTCCGACGATTACCTGTAGTTCGTCTCGGGGTTGACGCGCTTCATCACGTCAGGCACCGATATCCACAGGCCGTATCGGCCTAGAGGACGGACCTGGTCTGGGAATACTCCCGCTTGACGCTGTAATGATCCTTCCATTGCCGCTTCGCACGCATGCCTGAGAAATACTCCTCGTGCTTGTGGCCGATCGGGAATGGAGCAGGATCAGGGACGCTCGACCAGACGCCGGCCCGTCGGCGGGCTTCGCGCTGATCGACCAGCCAGTCATTATAGCTTTCAAACACGATCCAGCCGGCAGGCGCATCCAGGGTTGCCGCCCGGTAACGCCCGTCCATCTCCTCATAAAGTGCGATTTGTTCATCGCTCAGCGCCAATGGTTCGGCAAGCTCCTCATAGCCAAGCGCGCGCATCGTATCATCGGCAATGGATGAGAATATTTGCTGATCGCGCACGCTCAATTCGTACTTGTAGCGGCCGACATATTTGTCGGAAATCGGGTCGGCGAGCGCGGCGTTATCCTTGGTCTGTCCACGCCTCTGCGCTATTGGCGTCGAGTGAAATGCCAGTAGCTCATCCGTGTAGTCGACCCCAAGAAAAGCGCAAAGCTTCTTCAATTCGCCGACAGGATCGCGCACCAACGTCTCGTAATTCACGTCATACCACTGGTCGGATTTCAGCGAGTCCCGCCAAGGCATCACCGCCTTCTGCCCCATATCCCAAAGTTCGGAGGCGGCGTAGATGTTGGTGGGGCCAAAGGAGGCATCAAGAAATTCAGCACAGACATCGCGCCCGTCGCGGGTAATGAAGACGATTTGCGCGTCTGGCAGGTCCTCAACGATCTCGCCGATATAGAACAAATTATAGGGCGTCTTCTCGCCCCAGCGCGGTTTGCCTTGTGCCTGCGCATAGCGCTCGAGAGCTGCCGTAAAGACACCGGCAAAACTTTGTTCCTTTCCCATCGCCAGATCATGGATCTCATTGGCGAAGATGACCGGGTTCACATCCAGCCCGAAAAACGGTTTGCGTGTTCCGTACGCCATCTCATTGACGAGCGTCCTGAAATTCTCCGCAACGGACAGATCGCCATAGGTATGGATGTAGGGTCGAAATCGGGGGTAATACCAGGTCACTTCCGGTACCGCGATCTCAGGGTGACAGCCCAGGATGGTCATGATCAGCGTCGTGCCGGAGCGTTCCGACCCGGTGACGATAATCGGTCTTTCTTTTGTTATGACGCTCATACGTGCTCTCCTCCTGCCGTTTCGGCCAGGTCCTCATACTGCCGAAGCAGTGATCGCGGCCTGAAGCCCCTTCTTGACGCGTTCGACCTGGGCCAGGAATGCAGCGCCTCCCCGCCGGGACTTGCGTGAAAGCTTGATTTTGTATTCCTCGACAATGCGCCCGGGCCTGTCGCCCAGCAGCAGGACCCTGTCACCAAGATAAACCGCTTCCTCGATGTCATGTGTCACAAACAAAATGGATTTTCCGGTCTCTTTCCATATATGCAGCAGTTCGTCCTGCAAACCGGTGCGTGTTATCGCGTCAAGCGCACCGAATGGTTCATCCATAAGAAGAATGTCGGGATTAACAGCCAACGCGCGCGCGATGCCGATGCGCTGGCGTTGACCGCCGGAAAGCTGGTAGGGCCAACGATCTCCGTAGCCTTCCAGCCCAACGAGATTCAGCGTCCAATCAACCCGCTTCCGCTTCAGCGCGGCGGATACGTCAAGTTCTTCCAGTCCGAGAGTAATGTTATTGGCGACGCGGCGCCACGGCATGAGGTTGGCGGCCTGAAAGACCATTGCGATTGGCCGCTTCGAGGAATCGCTCGGCACATCCACACTGACCGATCCGCGAAAAGGTGGAATAAGGTCGGCGATGACGCGCAACAGCGTTGATTTACCTGCTCCCGACACACCGACAACCGTTACGAACTCTCCCCTCTCGACGGCGACGTTCAGGCCTTCGAAGACCGGAGTATGGCCGTCAAAACTCACGGCAAGATCCTTGGTATGGATTACCGTTGCCATTCTAAAATCCGGTCCTGAACTCGTACGAAGATGTAATCACTGACACCATAGAGAAGTGCGATGGAGAACATATAGAGGACCACCACCTCGCTCGCGAGCAAACCCGAAGCTTCGATCATGCGCTGGCCGATTCCGGGAATGCCAAACAGTTCAGCGGCAACAACCGTCATCCACCCCTGCCCCAGCCCGGCGCGCAGGCCGCTCAAAATGCCGGGCGCGGCACCGGGCAAAATGACTTTGCGGAGCAATGCGAAAAAGCTGCGGTGCCCGAAAGCGCGGGCAACCTCGATCAGGTCCTTGTCCACGGCCTGAACGGCGGCAATCGACGTGAAATAGTTGATCCAGAAAATGCCGATTGAAATGATGAAGGCAGCGGCTGTTTCTGAAATCCCGAACCAGATGATCGCAAATGGTATCCAGGCCAGTGGGGGAATGGGTCGGAATACCCGCGCCAGCCATGCCTGGCTGGCCTCGACCATCGGGAAGAGCGCCACACACACGCCTAGCGAGACACCCAGTATCGATCCCACCAGCAACCCGATCGTGTAGTGCCGCAGGCTTGCCCAGACCATGGCTTGCCAGATGCCGAGCCCTGCTTCGGATGCAAGTGTTGCGGGTAGCGTCGAGGGTGGCGGCAGAAGATGGGGTTCAATGAGACCGCTTCGTGCAACCGTCTCCCAGAAAATAAGGAACGCGGTGAGCCCGGTCGCAGACAGGAAATAGCGCTTGGCGGGACTCACCTCGCCGCCTTCTCGTTCGGGACTGAGTGCTGGCAGCAATTTAGCGTTTGATCCTGCACGCCCTCGGCAAGATTGCTCTCGTCAAACTTCTCTGTCACGCAGGCGTCCCCCAACACCAATCCGCTGCACCGTTCCAGCAGCTACAGCCAGCATCCTCCTGGCCTCAAATCATCCAGGCGTCTGTGCGCCAATCAGACCTACTTCTTGGCGTCCTCGAAAACACTGAGGTCGAACAGTCCGTCAACCGACACATTCGTCTTGATTTTGCTGCTCTTCTGAAAATCATGCATGTATTTCGTCGAGTCCTGAATACCTCCCGGGTCGGCGCGGAAATTGGATGATGGCGATTTAAGCGCCTTCAGCACGATATCGTCCCCCAGCAAACCCTTCGAGATAAACTCCTTAACGTGAGGTGCGGCCTTTTCCGGCTCTTTCTGGAGCAGCTCGGTGGCCTTGATATGCAATTCGACAAACTTCACGATCGCGTCGCGGTGCTTAGCCAGAACTTCCTCTCGCACGGCAACGGTTGAGCCAGGCTGATTGGGCATCATTTCATCCGCCCGTGCCACGACCTTGGCATCTTTCAGCTTGCTCTCCACTATCGTGAGAATGGGTTCCAGGATGCCTGCTGCATCGACTGACCGTGACAGCAACGCCTGCTGCACGCGCGAAGCGCCCATTCCGATCAGCTCCACCTCGTCGAGGTTCATCTTGAGCTCTTCGAGAAGCCAGTGCCGCGTGACCGTATCGGGCACCGACCCCTTCGGAAAGCTGGCAATCTTGGGTTTGCGGCCCTTATCCTTGGCAAACTGTCTCAGCGCTTCGGCGCCCTTGTATTTCTGGAAATACTCCGCCAATTCACCTTGGGCAATGACGGCAATCTGTTCAACAATGCCGGCAGCCACGACTTTGAGTTTGATGCCTTTTCCGCGCGTCACCATGGCCGGGCCGATGCCGAAACACATCATGTCCATCTTGCCTGAAGCGATGGCCTGTACGATTGCCGGTCCATTTGGAAAGCGGGTGAGTTTCAGGTTCAGTCCGGCTTCCTTTGCCCAACCCATGCCCTGCATCACAAAGAGCTGGCTGCAGGGCACGATGGGCATATAGGCCATCTCAAGCGTTACTTCCGCACGCGATTTGCCTGCCGGGAAAGCAATCAGAAGCGCCATGGCAATGGCACTCAACGCCAATCGAAATTTCCGCAAATTCATGACTTTGGGACCCTCCTTAATACGCGACAGGTTTATTCGACATGGATTGGCGCCAAAGATCAAATGGATTGTCTTGTTCCTGCCTTGCACAGGAACCCTGAGAACTCCTGAAATGCAGCCAGGCAGAGCTAGATTTTCCAAAGGTTGGAACTTCGAAGAGTTAGGACGCACTCAACATGGCAGAAGCCGATGAAATACATGGCTGCGCAGAAAGAATATTAAGACTTTCTTGGTACGAACTAACGGTACCGTCAGGACGATGCGGCCGTAGTCCTTGCGCAGGCGTTTCAGGACTCGTTTGAGTGCGTGAGGCAGCAGGCGATTGTGCGGCCCTTCCCTCCTGATTATGCGGCAGTAGTAACTGGGGTGAAATACTGGTCATGCAATCGCAAACTTTGCCTGCCCGCGTGCCATGGGTGGATTATGCCAAAGGCATCTGCATTCTTATGGTCGTCATGATGCATTCGACGCTGGGCGTCGAAGCGGCCGCTGGAAGCAAGAGCTGGATGCACGAACTCGTTGCCTTCGCCAGGCCTTTCCGTATGCCTGATTTCTTCCTGATTGCCGGCCTGTTTCTCGCACGCCGCATTGATCGCGACTGGCCCGACTATCTCGACCGGAAAGTCTTCCATTTTGCCTATTTCTATCTGCTTTGGCTGACAATTCAGTTCGCTCTTAAGTCGCCGGGTATAATTTCCGAAGTGGGAGCAAGCGGCTTTCTTTCGGAATATGGCCACGCCTTCCTGCAGCCCTTCGGCACACTCTGGTTTATCTATTTGCTTCCGATCTTTTTTGTCGTCACCAAGGCCCTCAGAAATGTGTCGCCGGTCGCAGTCTGGCTGGTCGCCGCGGCGTTCGAAGTCTCGCATCTGCATACGGGGCTCACCATTGTCGATGAATTTGCCAGCCGGTTTGTCTATTTCTACTCCGGCTATGTCCTGGCTCCACAGATCTTCCGTTTGGCCGAACATGTGGGTCAGGCACCGGCACGAGCGATTTTGGCCTTGAGTGCATGGGGTCTCTTCAACGGTTTCTGCGTCAAGGCCGGTATTTCAGACATGCCGCTTATGGGTCTGATTCTGGGTTTTGCAGGTGTTGGCGCGGTTGTTGCGGTGTCGGTTCTTCTCACGAAGGTGTCGTGGGGTAACGCGCTGCGCTATTGCGGCGAGAATTCAATCGTCATTTATCTGGCATTCACGGTTCCCATGGCCGCAACGCGCATGGTTCTTTTGAAACTCGGCTGGATATCCGATCTCGGTTCAGTTGCACTGCTCGTGACCATCGCCGGTCTCACCGGTGCGTTGGTGATGTATTGGATCGTCCGCAATACACCGCTTGCCTTTCTCTTCGTGCGCCCCGGCTGGGCCCATCTTTCTGCCTGGCAAACCGGAGAAACGAAGCAGCTGAAGACAGCTCCGTAATAGGGCCCGACAACGCCTGACAGAACTCTGAGAATTTAATCATTCGCACTTCTCCTATCTCATCAGGGAAACCAAGGAAAAGAGAACAATGCTGACAAGTCTGGGGCTGGAACAACCAACCCATAAATTTCAGGAAAAGGCCGTCTCCGGTTTCCAACAGGCGAGGACCGGAGCCGTCCGCGATGCAGCGTGCAACCTTGATCTCCATCTGGTTTCGGATTGGGAAGAATTTGAAGCTCTCGAGCCCGTGTGGAACGACCTGTTCGAGCGTGTTGGCCAGTCACATAACCTGTTTCAGAGCTACAACTGGAACTGGCACTGGTGCCAAAGTTATCTGCGCTCTGATCCCAAAACGAACGCACTTGCTCTGAGTATTGTCGTTGGAATGCGCGAAGGCCGTGCGGTCATGATCTGGCCGCTCCTCTCCAACCGGCATATGGGCGTGAAATATGTCTGCTGGATGGGAATGCCCGTCAGCCAGTATAGCGATGTGCTCATTGAAGATGGTCCCGACCGGTTGTCATGGCTGGAAGATGGCTGGAACTTCATCTGTTCGCGGCTTGGGGCTGACATGGTTTGCGTGCCCAAGGTTCGCGAAGACGCTGCACTTTCGAGCCTTTTGTGCGCCTTGGAGGTGGAACCCGTTCAGCAGGCCGAAGCGCCTTATGCAGACTTGGCTGAAGCGGGCAATTACGAAGTCTATGCATCCCGTTTCTCCTCGCGCTTGCGCAAGAACCGGCGCCGCCAGCATCGCCGCCTCTCCGAACAGGGAGATGTCAGCATTGAAGTCCTGACCGAAGGAGAGACTGCCTGTGCAGCCGCGCAGCAGGCAATCGACATGAAACGCCGCTGGCTGCAAAATCAGGGGCTCGTGTCCAAGGCATTTTCCGACAATCGCATCGACGCTTTTTTTGCCAGTGCGTTGTCATCACCGGACAAACCTGCTGGTTGCCAGGTATCGGTTTTGAAAGTGGGTTCGGACATCGTCGCAACCGTAATTGGTTTTGTATGCAATGGCCGGTACGCGACACATATCTGCGCCTACAATCTCGATCCTAAATTCGCCCACTCCGGTGCGGGCAGTCTGCTCATAGATGCAACCGTCCAGGACTGCCTGGAAAAGGGGCTTGAGAATTTCGACATGATGGCCCCTGGAGATGCCTACAAGTATGAATGGACTGACGCGACCGTGATGGTCAGCGACTATGCGGTTCCCCTTACCCCGCGTGGTCGCGCCTATGCCGCGTTTGGCGCTTGCGCCTATTCTGCCAAGGCGGCCTTTAAAACGGTGCCGCAACGCATGCGCCGGGCACTGCTGGCGATTGTCGGCCCGAAAGTCTAGGCCGTATTGCTGGAAAAACCGGGCGGGGTCGAAAAACGACAAAAACAACTTCGGCCGCGAATGCCAGTACTCTTGCAGTGAAAAAAATAGAACGTCCTGGCCGGCGAGCGAATTATCCCGAATTTAACGTCTTTCTGGCCATCCTTAAGCAGGTGAAATTAACCTTCGAAAGCACCGGGTGGGCCAGGTGTTCTCGAATATCTGTTGATCGAACTCATGAGCAGTCAGCGCACAGCAGACGCGAATGGGGTACTCTTGCCCAATTCGTCCGACATAGGCACCAAAACGTTGTGGGTGCGGGACAGCAAAGGCCGTTTCGTGTTTCCAAACGGGCACTCCCACGAGCTGCTGGCGGACGACGGCGCATTTCGCAAATTCATCAATCGGATACACTCTGACGACCGCCATCTCCTTTTGGCCCTGCGGGAAGCATTCCAGACAGGCGAAAAACATTCCGAAATCGAGTATCGGATTCAAGATGGCATAGGCGGCTACCGGTGGGTCGGTGAGCGAAACATACCCCAGTTGCCAGGCGAGACGGATGCAACATCGATGGTGAGTGTCGCCTTTGACGTTACCGCACACCGGAACACGTCGCTCCGTCTGCGGGAAAGCGAACAACAGTTTCGCGATCTCGCTGAGGGTTCTCTGCAGGGTGTCTATATTCACAGAAACTGGCAGTTGCTCTACGCCAACTCCGCTCTGGCGCAGATTTTTGGCTACGAGACCAGCAAGGACCTGCTGGCGCTGGGTACGGTCGATCGGTTGCTGGCGCGCGAGGAACATGACCGTCTTCGGAGTTATATGGATGGCCGGCAGAACGGCCAGAGCCCTCCAGAGGTCTATACGGTCAGGGGTGTCAGAAAAGACGGCCAGGAGGTATCGGCCCAGTTTCGGGCAACATGCGTATACTGGAATGGCGAACCGGCAATCCAGTGCGTTGTCATTGACGCAACAGAACGTCAGAAGACAGAAAAAGCCCTACGCGAGAGCGATGACCTGTTCACCCGGGTATTCCAGGAAGGTCCAACCGCCTGCGCCATCGCGGCTCCCGATGACGGCTATCATTATGACGTAAATGAAAGATGGAGTGAGCTTCTCGGCTATACCCGCGAAGAAGCCCTCAGCAATACTTCGGTTAGCCTCGGCATCTGGGCCGACCCGGAGGACCGGATCCGTCTTGTTGAACAGCTGAAAGTAAACGGATCGGCGAAAGCATTTGAGACGAAGTTTCGCACAAAGGCCGGTAAGGAAATCGATATCCTGGTTTCTGCCGTTTATGCCGAGTTCCATAGTGAACCCAGGCTTTTCCTTCTGTATGACGACATAACCAAACAGAAAAAGGCCGAAGAAGCGCGTCAACAGAGCGAACAAAGGTTCAAGGATCTCGTCGAGACAACCAATGTTGTCCCCTGGGAATTCGATCCCGAGACGATGCGGTTCACCTATATAGGGCCGCAGGCGGAAGAGATGTTCGGCCACCCATTGGATGCGTGGTACGCGGAAAACTTCTGGGTCGATTCGATCCATCCTGAAGACCGGGACAAGGCCGTTAAGGAATGTCAGGACGCCATCGCCCAGGGCGAAGACCATGAACTGAGATATCGGGTCGTGACGCCGGATGGCCGGTCGGTCTGGGTGCGCGACATTGTATCGGTGTTCAATGACGACCACGGAAAGCTTAAGCTGCGCGGTATCTTCACCGACATCACTGAACGCATGGATGCGATAAAGCAGCTTGCCGATCAGGCGTCGTCCATGACCCTGATGCGATCGATTGCCCAGGCAGCCAACCAGTCCACCGATGTAGAGAGCGCGCTCAAGTCTTGTCTTGAGCAGATTTGCGACTACACCGGCTGGGAAATCGGCCATGTCTGCATGATCCGCAATCACACTCAGGGGACCTTCGGTTCGACCAAGTGCTGGCATCTTTCAGATGTGGAAAAATTTCGCGCCTTCAGGGAAAAAACCGAGAAGAATGACTGCGTTTGGGGTCAGGGCATGTGCGGTCATGTCTTTGTCCACGGGGAAGCGCGCTGGGTCAGCGATGTCCTGTTGGAGCCCGATTTCGAACGGGCGGCCGTGGCAAAAGATTGCGGGATAACCGGAGGCGTGGCGTTTCCCATCACGGTCCGCAACGACGTCGTCGCTGTGCTTGAATTCTATTCAACATGTCCGCCTGAACGCACATCATCTCTCGTTGATATTCTCACCGATGTCGGTGTCCAGATAAGCCGGCTCGTGGAGCGTGCGGCTCAGAAAGACCTCCTGGAAATGCAGGTCGAGACGCGTACGGCCGAAGTCATGCGTCAGGCGCACGACCTGGAACAGGCCCTTTCAAAGGAAAAGGACCTCAATTTGCTGCAGAGGCAGTTTGTCTCCATGGCCAGCCACGAGTTCCGTACCCCGCTTGCGATCATCGACAGCGCTGCCCAGAGACTGAAGCGCAAGGCAAGCGAAGACAGCCTTACATCTCAGGACGCACTCTTGAGGATAGACAATATCCGCGAAGCAGTTGACCGCATGACGCGGCTGATGGAAAGCACCCTCTCCGCGGCGCGTATGGAAGAGGGAAAAATCGCGGTGGAGATCGGACCCTGCAATATCGGCGGGCTCATTCGGAACATATGCGACCGGCAACGTGAAATTGCCAAAGGTCACACCATTTCCAGCGATCTGACGACGCTTCCCGATACGATCCAGGCGGATGAAGGCGCTTTGGAACAGGTGTTTACAAACCTGCTTTCGAACGCGGTCAAATATGCACTGGACTCACCGGATATCCATGTGAGAGCATTCTGTGAGGATGAGGATATTCTGGTACAGGTCCGCGACAACGGGATCGGTATTGACGAAGACGATCTGCCAAAGATGTTCGAGCGGTTTTTCCGCGCAAAGACATCAACCGGCATTGCCGGCACCGGTATCGGCCTCAATCTGGCAAAAACCCTGATAGAGATGCACGACGGTTCAATCGGCGTGGAAAGCATAAAGGGCCGGGGAACAACCTTCACTGTCCGCCTGCCGGTCTCAGGCCCGAAAACTTCAAATCAGGCAGAGTTCCAGGCCGCATAGGCGAGCACCCACTGGTAATCATGGCTGCGCCAATAGAGTGCTGCCGTCGGTCAGGCCACGGCGCGCTGGAGCCCCACATTGCGCTTGATGGATTGTGATGCAAGCGCTACGGGCTCAAACGCATTTACGAGCGCCAGTTCAAGCTTGCCCTCCATGTCGAGCAGGATCTTGTAGGCGTCCTTCGCCGGCATTGCCTTCTTGTAAGAGCGTTTGTCGATCAGGGCCGAGAAGATATCGACGATGGTCATGATCCGTACCGGATCACTGATTGCCTTGCCGGAAAGACCGTCGGGATAACCGCTGCCGTCGAGAAGCTCGTGATGATGGCGTGCGATATCGACCACTTCCGCGCTGAAATGGGCGTCGTCCAGCAGGATTTCCGCGCCATACGCCGCGTGGGTTCTGATTTCCGCAACTTCCTCGGACGTGAGTTTGCCCGGCTTGTCGAGCAGCGAAATCGGCATTTTCACCTTGCCCACGTCATGCATCAGCGCGGCGATGGAGATGCGCTGCACGTCAGCGTCGCTGAAGCCCAGATTCATCGTGAATGCAGCCGCGAGGCCCGAGACCGTCATGCAATGGCGGTAAGTGTAGCTGTTATGTTGTTTGACCGCCTCCAGCCATGCGGCGATGGATGTGTCCTTGAGGCTTTCCGCGAGCAGTTCGCTGGCGCAGACAACCTGCGCCCTGGGCAGAGGCTGCCCCGACGCCACCGTCTCGTAAAACACGTCGTGAAGTGAACTCACCTCGTCTGCGGTGTGCAACAGGACTTGCGGAACTTCGGCGACCGCGAAATCCGCCCTGCCCCCTTGCGCCTGCGCGCGCAGATTAATGAGTTTGACCGCATCGGATCGGCGCGGCACGGACGGAATGGTCTGCGCCCCCCCCAGCGCATCGGCCTGATATGGCTCCGCGCGCGACTTGCCGCGCGTAATGAAGACCTTGGAGATGCCGGAAGGAATATCTCTCAGCGCGTCCTTGGCCTGCTTTATGGCCTCGCCGTCGGTAAGATCGATATCGACGATCACAGGCGAGAGCAGATGCACGCCGGATGCGCAGAAGTCGGTCAGGTGCATGACGCGCATCGGCAGCCATTGCCCCAGCCTTCTTGCTGCAATTTCGGACCTTAATGGGTCATCGGATAGAAACAGAAACGCCATTGTACAAAGCCTACCGGTTACCTGATCCCCTGCCTTGTCACGGCCATCTTCGCGGCTATTGGCTAATTTTGTGTGCTCAGGGTCAAGAAAACACCGGCCATCTGAGGTGATGGCTAATCTTCGGTAAAACCGATTGGTTACCGGAGCACTACTGAAGTCTTCCCCCAAACAAAAAGCCCCGCGGGTTACGCGGGGCTTTGAGGTTCAACCTTTGAAGCGCAGAGTTTACGGCGGACAGTTGGACGGTCCTCCGGGGAAGCCGAAGGTGCCGTTCTGCGCGTTGCTCTCGCAGAAAACGTCGCCAAACGTGCCGTTGAAGACGTTGTCCGTGCCGCTCAGTGTTTGCGCATTGGTACCCTGCAGGTCAATCACGTCATCACCGAAGGTTCCGAGGAAAGATGTGTTGTTCATGGAAATCGTGTTCCCGCCGCTGGTGACTTCCAGCCCGTCACCGCCCACATCTCGTATCGTCACGTTCGTGATCGTCACATTATTGTCGGCCGACATTTCGATGCCTTCGTTAGAGGAGTTTGCCGGGCCTCTGCCGTCGATCGTGACGTTTCTGATCGTGACCGTGTTACGGCTGGTCAGTTCGATGCCGTCTATCATTTGTTGCGCACCGCCGGTGATGGTCGTGTCGGCGATCAGGACGTTGGTGCTGTCCGATCCGAGATCGATGCCTTCGTTGTCCGGATTGGTGATGGTGACGTTCTGGATTGTGATATTTTCGTTATTGTTGCCGCCCTGGATGCCGTCGCTGCCCGCATTGGTGATGACCGTGTTCAGGAAGGTGAAGTTCTTGTTGTTGCCGCCGAACTGAATGCCATTGCTCTGGACATCGGTGATGGTCAGCCCGTCAAACGTGAAGTTCCTGCTGTTGCTCCCGATCTGAATGCCTTCGGTATTCTGGATGGTGCGATTGATATTTATGTTGTGCCCGGTGACGTTTCTGTTGTCGTTCGCGAAGAAGATGCCTTCCTGCAGCGAATTGAAAATTTCGATGTCACGCAGGGTGATGTTGGAGTTGGCGGTGGTGAACTGAATACCCTCGGCGCCCTGCGTGTTCCTGATGTTAAGGTTCCAAAGGTCGAGGTTCGTGTTCTCGTTGTTGAAGCGGATGCCGTTGCTTCCCGCTTTCGTGATGTCAGTATTCCAGATCGAAATGTTTGAGTTGAGATCACCGAAGTCAATACCGTGAAGTCCTGTGTTTGAAATACTTGTGTGGGTGATGCGGATATTGGAGTTGTTGTCGTTAAAGACGATGCCGTTTTGGCCGACTTTTTGTATATCGGTCTGTTCGACAACGACGTTGTCGAGATTGTCGTTACCACGCACACTGTGGTTGCCGCCAACGAAGTTACCAGCGCTGCCGACGCCGCGGATGTTCAAGCCCGCCACATGGGTGTTGTTCCGGACGGTGACAACGCCGGTATTGCCGTTGCCGTCGTTTGAGAACAGCGTTGGGCGCCTGCCCGGTGCGGTGAAGTCCACCACCTGGCCGGTTTTCTTGCCACGGATCTGAATGGTCGACGCGCCGCCCTGGACGGTCTGATTCTTGTTGAGCGTCTGGCCGTCGGTGGCAGAAACGTCAAGCCGCTTGCCCCGGTTCTGAACGATGATGAGACGGTTGCCGCCATCGGCCACGGCGCGCTGAAGCTGACCCGTGGTGCCGACGATGTTCACTGAATTGAGCTCCACGTCTGTGGCGTCATCGATCGCGCCTTCGGTCGTCACGGTCGTGTCGGTCTGCTCATCGGTAACGATGTCTGTGTCGCGCTCAAGCCCGTCGGTCATGCGCAACTCTTGTGCGCTCAAGGATGCCGTGCGGATGGATGCGTCAGACCCGCGTCCGCCGAAGGGAATCCTCAGCCGTGCGCCGATCTCGAATTTGGTGTCGCGCACATCGTCGTAAGAAACCTCACTCTCGATGGTGAGCCGCGAACCGGGAAGCGATGCGATCACGTCATTGATGCGATATTCAAGCCGCCCCTTGGGCCCGGCAATGGCGTCGCGCGCGTCGTCATTGTCGAACCAGAATCCGCCGGCATAGGCACGCAGCTCGTGATTGCGCGAAGGAGCAGGTGCGCCCTTCAAGCCACCACCGCCCCGATTGCCCGAGAACAGGAGAATGCCGGCTTCCGCATCGAAGCCGTAGAGTGCCAGTTCGCGCACCAGCGTGTTGGTGCCCTCCACCAGGATGTTGTTGCCCTGAAGCAGCGCCTGGAAGGTGTTGGTGTTGGTAACCGTCTCATCGTCTTCCAGCGGCACGTAACCGTTGGCGCGGAAATCAAACCGCTCAGAAAGCGCTTCAATGCCGAATGAAATCTGGTTGAAGGTGTTGTCGTTTGTGGTTTCGCGGATGTCCCATCCGCCCCACAGGCCGAGATTCCAGCCCGAAGGCATCATCTGGCGATAGCCAAGCGCGATATTGGCTTCCTGCACATCGTCTTCGAAGAATTTGCCGCGCGCATCGAGGAAGAACAGCGTGGTTGCTGTTTGTGCCAAAGGCGTGAACAGAACCGCCTCGCCGCGGCTGGACTCGTCCGTGCCGTAATAGCCGCCAAGCTCCCACCAGCCGACGAACTTGTTTGGAGACCCGACAGGGGCGCCAATGTCGCCGCCCGCGCGTGCGGGAAGCGATGGCCAATAGAGCCGTAAAAGTGAAAAGAAGCGACCATGCCGCCCACTGTGTGAGACGTACCGTCAACGCCCAACCCCCGTGCACGCAGTCTTTTTGGTCTTATTGTGCGGATCTGTTGGTCCAAAATAGCCAAGAGTCGATCAATCAGACAACGGATCATTCGCGGAATCGGCCAATTGTGCACACTTCGCGGCCATAATTGCTCGGCGCTGTTGCGGAAATGGTACAACTTTGGAGGGAGTACTGGCCGAAGAGACGGATCTTCTTTTCTGATGGTGCCGCGCAACGCTGTTGCCAAAACTCATCCCTCAGGGCAAATGAGGCTATGGCCACGTCGGGGCTGCCTTTGCGACAGGGAAAAACACTGGAGAAGAAGACATGACAACGCCTGACTACACGCCAAATTTGCCCGAGGTGGTTGAAGAGGTCCGCCAGTTCTTCGAGCGTTACGAGACGGCACTTGTCGAGAAGGATGTCGACACGCTCGACGAAACGTTCTGGCGCAGCCCCCATGCCATCCGTTATGCGCTGCATGAGAACGGCTACGGCTTCGATGAAATCCACCAGCATCGCGTGGCTCGGCCCCCCGGTCCTGGCATCAAGGAGAAGCGGATACGCCTGGAGATCCTGACGCTCGGTCGGGATTTCGCAACCGTGAACCTCGAATTCAAGGTGACGGGAAAGGACCTGATCGGCCGCCAGAGCCAAACCTGCGTGCGCTTTCCCGACGAGGGCTGGAAGGTCGTTGCCGCGCATGTTTCGACGGTCAACCAACAACCGCTCTGGTAGCCGCTGCGCAAGGGCAAAAACGGCTCTACTTCCGGCCGGTGTTTTCCAGCTTCTCTATGGTGGCTTTCTGATCGGCGATGATCTGCTTCACCAGATCTCCAATCGAGACCATGCCCACCAATCGGTCATTTTCCACGACCGGGAGATGACGGACGCGTTTATCCGTCATGATTTCCAGGCATTCCGTGATGGTCTGGTCCGGCGTCGCACAAATGACACCGGTGGTCATGATATCGCGCACCGGCGTTTCGGGTGACGTCTTGCCCTTCAAGATGACATTGCGCGTGTAATCCCGCTCGGTGATGATGCCGACAACTTTGTCGTCTTCGAGCACAAGCAGGCCGCCGACGTCTTTGATCGACATCTTGGTGACCGCGTTGAAGACGGAGTCGTCCGGGTCAATATCCCAGACGTCGCCTCCCTTCTCATCAAGCAGTTGGCGAAGTGTTGTTGACCGATCGGATTTGGCGCTCATGTGTCCCCCACAAACTGAATTCCGCCAGAAAGCCCTGGACCAGCGACCGGAACCAAATGCGAAAGTCAAATTCAGGACTTCTTGGCAGCCATGAGCGGGTACGAAGCCCGCTACCGGTGCTGTCCGGTTTGATAACGCCAGTATAAGAGGCAAATGGGATGATAAACGAGGGTCATTCGCTTGCCGCGACCATCCGACGCCGTCACGCCCAACACGCCCCCCGCCCTTGCATGGCGAACGCGAAAACCGCACGCTGGGCCTTTAAGAGTCGTCCCGGTCCCTCAAAGAGAGAGTGAAAGTCCGCGCCCGTGAGACTGATCCGCGCCTATATGGATACGATCTTCCGCCTCTATAACGATCTGGGGCTGGCGCTTGCGGCTGCTGTCACCTTTTCCGGCGTGTTGGCGCTCTTTCCGTTTCTCATATTCGTAACCGCTCTTGCCGGTTTCTTCGGTGGCGCGGATGCAGCGGATCGGGCCGTCGCGCAACTGTTTGAGAGCCTGCCATCCCAGGTTGCCGATGCCTTTGCGCCCGCTGTGCGCAGCGTCCTGAGCCACACCCGCGGCGACATCCTCACCGTCGGCTTCCTCCTGGCGCTCATTATCTCGTCGAGCGGCGTTGAAAGCCTGCGCACCGCGCTCAATCGCGCCTACCGGGTGAAGGAAACCCGGTCCTTCTGGTACTGCCGGTTGCAGAGCTGCGGCTTCGTCGTTGCGGGCGCGGTCGCCATGCTGATTGTCGGCTTCGCCATTATCCTCGCACCCGCAATTCAGGCCTTTGCCGGAGATCATCTTGAGCGTTTCGGCGCGCTTGTCGCAATGTTCGATCAATTCAGACTTTTTATCGGCACCTTCGTGCTGCTGGTGATGCTGTTTGCCATGCATTTCTGGCTGCCCGCAGGCCATCGGCGGCTCCTCGATATCTGGCCGGGAATTCTTCATACGGTGGTGTTGTGGCTCTTTGCCGGTGTCGCCTATTCCACATATCTGGCCTACTACAATTATTACACCAGCATGTATGCCGGCCTCGCCAACATCATGATCGCGCTGTTCTTTTTCTATATCTCCTCGGTGATCTTTGTGTTTGGCGCCGAACTCAATCGCGCGTTTCTCGAAGAGAAGAACGGTGATGCCGATACAGCAAAGTCATGACAACAGTCCGTTCCCGTTTATAGGCGGCGCTCTCGCCAATCCCGGGTCACTTCCGTTCTCCCCCATAAACAGAGAGTAAAAGACACGATTGGCGGTCCCATACTGCCACCATGCAAACACGCATTTGCCACTTTGCACGGCGATTATGCTTCATGGCAAAACCGTGAATGTGTGATGCGCATCACTCGCGGTCTGGCGGCACATACCCATTTTGGGAAATCGCACAAATGAGAATTCATCCAACCCGATTTTGAATTCAGGAGACCCCTCAAGATGAAAAAGACCGCTACGTTTACCGCATTTGCTGGTGCATTCCTCTTTATTGCAGTCAGCGCCCTGCCTGCGTCTGCAGAGATAAAATGTCAGGGAAGCACCCAGTGGAACTCGGCTGCGGGGGGATGGATTCCCTCGCCCTATTGTGAAGACAATCTGGTCGCTACGGTGGCCCGGGAAAACGGAATGCGTTGGTCCAATGCGGCGGTGCGCAAGAACCCCGCCATCAAGGCGGAAGCCTGCCGGTTTGCAGGGTCCGATATTCGCATCAACGACATTTGTGAGGGACATCTGCCCGAGGACAACAATTCGCGCAGCAGATAGCTGGCCCTCCAGGGCTTTCCACTTGAACGCCCACAGCCTTGAACTGCCAACGACATGGGGGCGGCATATTTGCTGCCCCCTTTTTAGTGCCGACGCGCCGAACGCTTCCCCTTTTTCAGGTTTTTGACTAGGCCCCCGTGCGCGTTCTACGAGAGTTCTTCGGCCAGCAGGTCGAACACGAGGCGGATGCGCCGGCTGGTATGAAGCTCGCGGTGGGTTACCAGCCAGATGGGGATCGGGATCGGATCGAGGTCGGGCAGGACCTGCTCGATGCCCTCCGCCAGGTCCGCGTCTTGCCTGGTCAGCATGCTCAGACCAAAACCCTGCCGCATCAGTGCGAGGATCACCGTGCCGCTGTTGGTGGTGGTCTTGAAGTTTTCGCGGGTGAGCGGCAGCCCAATATCCGTCAGGTAGGGCAGATACTCAGTCGGGTCCCCGAAGCCGATGAAGTCCGCATCCGAAATATCATCCGGGTGCATTGGGCGGCCGACGGCGTCCAGATGTTCGCTCGCGCCATAAAGATGCGCCGTGGTTTCTCCAACGAGTTTGGCGATTAACTCCGGATGTTCGGGCCGGCCGTGGCGTATGGCGATGTCCGCCTCCCGCCGGCGCAGGTCGCGGACCTCGCTTGACGCCAGAATCTCGAGTTCGATTTCGGGTGCCATCTCGCGGATTTTCTTGAATACGGGCGGCAGATGGAAAGTCGCCATCATATTCGTTGCGGTGATGCTGACATGCCCCTCGATAGTTTGCGACTGGCCTGATGCGGCGAGCGAAAAGCGCCCCGCCGCCTCACCCATGCCGCGCACATGGTGGAGCAGGTCCAGACCCGACTGCGTGAGTGTGAGCGATCGCCCCACGCGCTCGAACAACGTAACGCCGAGGCGCTCCTCAAGCGCCGCGACCTGACGGCCGAGTGTCGGCTGAGTGAGACGCAGCGAGCGCGCGGCGGCCGAAAGCGATCCCTCCTCGGCGGTCACGAGGAAGGCCCTTGCCTGATTCCAATCGAAGGAGACGGTATTCCAATTCATGCATTTTTGTATATCAGAGGTGCGTATTTCGGCAATTTATATTTGATCTACGCATATGTAGACAGGCGCCGAAAGGAACACGCCGATGATCTCATATGCCTATAACAATTGCGTCCAGCCTGTCATTTTCGCCCGCACGGCAGAGCGCCTCGTTGCGATGATGCGGCTCGGTATCATTGTGGTCACGCTGACCTGGCTGCTGTCGGGCAAACCGCTCTGGTTCATCGTCGGGGCCGTGAGCACCACCTTCTCCTTTCTGTTGCCGGCCCTCATTCAGGACCCCGTGTTGCGAGCCGCCATCAGCCTGTGCGTTACGGCTCTTCTCTTTGCCCACGTTGTTTTCGGAATGCAGGCCGGGCTCTACGAGACGTCGACCATTTACGACAAGGCGATGCATGTGTTCGGTTGCAGCGCGATTGCGGGAATCGTGATTGCCGCCGTCTCGCAATATTGTGCCCGCACGCGAACCCGGTTGCCCGTGCCCCTCCTCTGGGTGCTGGCCGTCGGGGTCGTTGTCACGCTGGGGACCCTTTGGGAGGTCTTCGAATTTGCCATCGACCGCACCGGCCTGTTTCAAAGCCAGCGCGGGCTCACCGACACAATGTTCGATCTGATTGCCGATACGATTGGTGCAGTGGTAACCGCTTGCGCCTTTGTCGGACTAACCAAACGCCGCATTGGTGCCACAACCTGAAAGCATGACCATGACCTCATCAACCACGACTGCCCTGAGCGAAACGCTTATGAAGAGAGAGACAGCCATGCCCGCTGACGCCAGTTTCTGGGACAGGAACGCGGAAAAATATTCCAAGTCGCCGATCAAGAACATGGATGCCTATAGGGAAACCATGGACCGCACCCGGGCGCACCTCAAGCCGGGCGACAACGTGCTCGAAGTTGGCTGCGGCACCGGGTCCACCGCCTTGTTGCTGGCGCCGAAGGTCAAACACATCACCGGCAGCGACATCTCCGCGAAGATGATCGAGATCGCGCAGGGCAAGGTGGTGGACGACAAACCGAAGAACGTCGACTTCTTGCAGTGCACGCCCTTCGATGAGCAACTGAAAGACAGGTCATATGATGCGGTGATGGCATTCAGCTTTCTGCATCTGGTGGAAGACCTGCCCGCCACCCTCGCCCGTATTCACGCACTGCTGAAACCGGGTGGTCTGCTCATCTCCAAGACCGTGTGTCTGGCGGAGCAGACCCGCCTCTGGGGCGTTCCGATCGCCGTTATGCGATGTTTCGGGTTGGCGCCCTACGTCAACCTGTTGACGGCCCACGCGCTTGAGAGTGCAATCACCGATGCCCGTTTCAAAATTCTCGAAACCGGCTTCTACCCAGCCAGGCCGCCGGCCCGGTTCGTCGTCGCGAAGAAGATGTAGGATTGCTGGACATGGGCCGACGGCGGGTGTCTAATGAAATCCAATCTGTACAGTAGCAATCAACGTCTTGCGCCGTCAGTCAGTGGCGCAGCGTTACCTTGGTCGCGCCGCTTGCCCTGTGGTGCACAGGTTCAGTGAGTCCCATCGAGGCAGCACCACTCCCGCAGCGGCGCCTAACGGGAGCGAGCACATGCCCGAACACAAGCCAATCACCGAAGAAACCATAGCTGACGAGACACGGCGGCCAGACCAGTCCGGGACGGCCCCTGACCCCTCTCATACCATCGGACTTCTCTTCAGTTGGAATGCGGAGCTTATGAGCTTCTACGCGCGCCGCGCACAACAATACGGCGCATTGCCGTTGCGCCTGCTGACGTGCGCAAACGCGTCAGATGTAGAAGAACTTCAGGACGAATTCCTGCAGCAACTTACAGAAGCGTATAGCGAGGAGGCCGCCACGCTGTTGAAAATCACTAGCGGTGCGAACCGGTCGTCAGACGCGGCGCGTGAAGCCGACTATGCAGCGAGCCTGCAAAAAGCACAGCAGGACGCGGGTCAAATTATTGCGGAGGCCAAGGCCCAGGCAGAGCGCATCGTAGCGGCAGCGGAGGCTCAGGCGGCGCAGATAACCAACCCGCCGGAAACGCAGCGCAAAACGGCCTGAACCTCGGCGACTTGCTCCGGAAGCGGAGATTGGCTCGGGGGCGACCGGGCAGAGGCGAAAATATGCCCGGAAATCGAACCGATGTCGCGGTGACTGCCAACCGCGCCAACGTTGGGGGGCTCAGGGTGCGAGTGAAGCGCCGCTGCGCAAGGGTCCGTTAATCGCGACGCCCCGCCCGGTCCTTCGGCCGGCAGCCACCTCGGCTACAGAACCAATGATTCGCGTCTAAAGTGAGTCTGGAAGGCAGCGTCCGGGCTGGTCGCAATCGCTTCCATCTCGGGCCCGCAGAGATAGTCCGCCTGGGCAACGTGTTGGTCCGGCGACAGGCCGAAGACACGCGCGCCGGGCACTGACCCGCCTTTTTAACCTTTATCGGTGGCATTTCGCCGGCAATCGATTTTGTCAATTAACTGGGTCAATGCGCGAAAGAAAAGAATGTGTTTTGCAAGGTCATCATAGTCGGAGGAAAAAACAATGAAGAAGAATGACAATCTGAAAACCGGACTGTTGCTTGCAGCGACAGTTTCACTGTCTTTCCTTGGATTTCTGCAACCGAGCCAAGCGGGCTCTCCAGAGGCAATAGAGGCAGGCAAAAAAGAATTCCGGGACAATTGTGCTGTCTGTCACGGTATGGATGGCAAAGGAACGGGCCCACTCGCAACATTGCTCGAAAAAGGCGTGCCTGATCTAACGCTCATTGCCAAGTGGAACAGCGGAACATTCCCGACCACAGAGGTCATGGAAATAATCGATGGCAGAGTTGCTGTGGCGGGCCACGGCGGCCAGGAAATGCCCGTTTGGGGTATGGCGTTCCGTGAAGAGGGGGGTTCGAAGTTGGCCAAAGACCGAATCCTGAACCTCACGCTCTACCTGGAAAGCATACTGGCCAAGTAACCGAGCGCAGAAAAGGATCGGATCGTAATAGATCTATTGATGGCGGGGGCCTCGATGTTGTGGGGTCCCCGCTTTCCAAAGGTCGGTTCGCTGGCTTTTCAATGGGTGAGATTCAGTTGCTTGGCCAAGGTATTGAAGCCCTGTTATCCTTCAGGACGCGCCCATAGCTCACGACAAATTTCGTTTCGTGGAAAAGCTGCTCCATCAGGGCGCACACGTCTTCATCGACAAACTCTCGCGTTATGACGTAGCGCCCTTCGCAGGTGATAATGTCGAAGACTTCATTGTCATTTTCGTCTTTGAGGATGAGATGGGATCGGGCCCGCTTGTCCGTCGAGCTGCTGCCAATGGCACCTGCTGAGACGATACAAGTTTGATGGGCTCCCCGTAGTGTTCGCAGCATTGTGTAGCTGTGGCGTCCGCCTTCCCCACTATTCAAGAATAGTTCGATGCGATGTCCCTGTCCCGGCACTCCGTCCAACAGCACCAATGCTTCGCGTTCGAAATGCGGTCGATCACTAAGCTGCGCAACGAGCTTCTCTCGCTTATCGCAGTTGGCGGATGGATCAGTGGCCAGCACCTCCGGCACGTCGATCGCCATGAGATGAATCGACGCGACGATGACCATCGCACCGATCATTGGCCTCCTCATCATCGAGTTCCCAAGCGCGAATACGATATCCTCAGAGAGCAGCATGATGGCACAACACGCTCTGTTCTGGTTTTTTGCGTTATGTGATCCCATCACATTCAACCTCAGATAGCGTTGTCCTAAATCAAACAACCGTAAGAACTATCTGCGTGTACTCAGCGTGGCGGGACTTTCCGGCTTCTCTTGGATGGTCGCTGCACGCGCATCTTATCGTCGCACTGTCAATCTAACCCAAAACGCCTCCATCCTTCGTCAGCCCACGGTCACCCTAACAGGCTGCACTTGGGCCGAGCTATCGAACATGAGGAACGCGCGTCCAAAGAGAGTCTGGAAGCACGGCATCAGGTTCACGAGACCGGTGGCAGGTTCTCCGGAATGTATGGTTTGCCGCTCTGTCCGTGGGTCTTCCGCTCCCGGACTGTGAGATGAACTTCAGCGCCGTCTGGGATGGCGCGTGGTTCGTTGAAGCGATGGTAAAAACCGAGGAGGGACTCAACCAGTGCCCACCCTGGCTTCATGGAGTCATGCAGTTCCCCATTCGCATCAGGCGCAACATAGTTTCGCGTGCTGTTCTTGGGGTTCTTACCCAGCACCAGCCTGTCGGCCATGACTTTCCTGTAAGTGAGGCCGTGCTCGCCGGCCTGCTCCATCATCCATTTCAGGGGAATTTTGGCGGCACCGCTCTCATCTTCCGGATGGCCGCCGCCGATATCGGAGTGAAATCCAGAAAACCAAACCTGGCGGATGTCCTGCTCTTCTGCCTTCTCGTCCTTCACAAACGGGTTTGTTTTGAACAACTGCGGCTCTTCCCATTCGTGCAGGCGGAACATTCTGCGGCGTTCATCGATCGCCAGGGCGTGTCGAAACACCTGTACGCCGGGGTTCCGTTTTGTATAGGAAAGCGTCTCCAGTGACGGGATATAGAGCCGGTCGGGACGCGGGATTATGATCGACCCCACCGTGTCCCAGCAGCCCATAAAGCGGATCGTGACGCGGCGTGTGGCAAGGACTTCCTGCACCCGCCATGCGATTGAGAAGTCGTCCTTTTCGCTTGCGCGCTTGTAAGCGGTCAAGGCGTAACCACTCAGATTTTCCTGCTCGGGCTCCAGCAAGCCGACCATATGGAGGAAGCCCGCCAGGACACGTACGGTGTAGGCGCCCCGGCTGAAGCCGAACAGAAAGATTTCATCGCCGGAACGATAATTGCGCACCAGGAATCGGTAGGCCTCGAGAATATTCGTATCCAGACCATAGCCGGTCGCCAGTCCAAACACCCTTTCGGCATTGTTCTTGAGGCGGGACCAGGCGCCACTGTCACTGATCGTTCCAACACCGGGGTCATAATAGGCGAGCTGGCTATCGTCCTTCTTCACGATCCGGAAAAACTTCAGAACATTGGACTGATGTTCCTTGATCTCGTTTCGGGTCCCGTCGCAGCAGATGATCAGTCGTCTTGCCATTGAACCGTTCCCTCAGGTCACCAACCTTGTATTTCTGGAAATACTCAGCCAACTCGCCCTGCGTTCGGCCTCAGTGTTGTCGTCGGTTGCACGGCAAACAGTGCCGCCAGGTTGGCCGGGCCGACGGTGGCAAGGAAGGTTATGAAACCGACGCGTGCCGTTTCAGTCATGTGGTGAGACTAACCCATGGACCTTGCACCTTTCCACTTTAGAAACCGGTGTCGCGGGGCGAGCCAGAGGAATCGGAGGCCTAACCAGAACTTGTCATCTCCGTTCAACTTAACAAGACTCGACCTGATTCCTTGTAGATGAACTGAGTCTCAATTCGAAGTGGGGGATCCAAATGACTGAACAGACACTCTATGCTCGTCTTGGCGGGTATGATGCCATTGCTGCGGTATGTGGTGAGCTTCTGCCGCGGCTTGAGGGCGATGCGCTGCTGGGCCGTTTCTGGGCACACCGCAGCAACGACGGGCTCGCCCGCGAAAAGCAGTTGTTGATTGATTTTTTGTGTGCGCAGGCCGGCGGTCCTGTGGTCTATACCGGTCGCGACATGGTGACCTCTCATGAGGGCATGAGGATCAGCAATGCAGACTGGGCTGCCTTTATCGGACATCTTGAGGCGACGTTGGACAAGTTCACCCTTCCAGCAGGCGAGCGCAGCGATGTGCTCGGGTTTGTCGACAGCACGCGTTCCGACATTGTCGAAGTATAAAAATCTGCCCGCATGAGCGCATCGCTCGCCGCCATTGTGCTTCTTTCGGCGTTCCTGCACGCTTTCTGGAACGCCCTTCTACACAGTGGCCGGGACCGACTGTGGACCATGACCATCATGAGTATGGCCATGGGGGCTGTAGCGATTGTCGCCATTCCTTTTCTGCCAATTCCGGAACGGGCAAGCTGGCCCTACATCGTCACGTCAGGGTTTCTGGAGGTCGGTTACAATCTGTTCCTGATCCAGGCCTATCGATATGGCGATCTCGGGCAGGCCTATCCTATCGCTCGTGGTTCATCACCGGTATTGGTCGCGGTTGGGGCAATGGCGCTCGCCGGCGAATTGCTCAGCCCCTTGAGCGCGTTGGGCGTACTTCTTGTGTCCACCGGTGTCATCGCCCTTGCGTTCAAGGGGCGGCAGCTGAATATTCCATCCACTGCCATGGCCCTTGCGACGGGGTGCTTTATCGCGGCCTACACCGTGGTGGACGGCATCGGTGTGCGCTTGGCCGGAAACAGCTTCGCATACACCGCCTGGATGGTTGTGTTCTGGACCCTGCCCATGCCTGTTATTCTGGTCGCGGTACGAGGCAGGGACGCATTCCAGGCGCCAGCGCGTGAAGTGGCGAAGGCCGCGTCAGGGGGTATCGTCGCCCTGATTGCCTATGGAACGATCATCTGGGCTCTGAAGTTCGGTGAGATGGGGCCGATCGCGGCACTTCGTGAGACGAGCGTTGTATTTGCCGCCCTCATAGGCCGTGTTTTCTTGAATGAGAAATTGACCTTTTTCAGCGTCGCCGCATGCATTGTCATCGCCGTGGGGGCCGCATGCCTGGGTTATAGCCCATGATCGCGTCATAGCGTTTGGCGGCAATTTCACAGCAAAGGTCAACGTCGCGGATGAGAAGGTACTTCTTGGCGAGAAGCCCCTCTGCCGCCTGACGGACCTGCGCCAGATAGTCGTCGCGGTCCTTGTAGCGCTCAGAAATTGCGGCCCTCGGGTCTCCGGTCCTGGTCTTTTCTTCTGGATCACGGGCGAAGGGCACGCAACTGCCGAAATATTCAAGCAGCAGATGGCTGGCGCCTGTCTGCGCGTGCCGCGGATTGAAACCGGTGTATGTCGCAAGAGGCACGGCCACGTCCGGCATTGCGATCCCGGCTCTCTCGTTACCGTCTTCGTCCACTGCGGAAACCCAATCGGGATAGCATTGCCCACTCTCCGTTGCCGGCAGGTGGGGCTTGCCATCGGCTGCCCGGGATCCAAGATCGAGGGGGCGCATGACGGTCAAGGTCTCCTCATTCGGCAAGCTCAATCCCGGTATTGCCGAAAGTTGTTCGAGTGCTTGGGAACGGGATAAGCGGCTGTGGTCTGCCTGGCGTGGAAATGCGCTACCGGGTGGTTCTTTCCCTTCCGCGACCCAGGCCAGAAGATTGGCGAGGCAGGACCGGTAGAGCGGCCGGTAATCCAGTATGTTGATCAGATTGCTTCCGCGGCTTCCGAACATGGTCCGCTCATCGAGGTGCGGCGCACCGGAACTATGCTGTGTACCGGCAAAGAGATAACGCCGCACATGGGCCGGTGGCTCCATATCAGCGTTTTTCTCAAGCTGGGTATGAGTAAGTGCGGCGTCACCGCGCCAGTACTCAGCTGATGTGTCTGTATAAATTATCTTCGGTATGGCGCCTTGTGCTGCCTGCCGCGAAAGCAGGCCGTCATGGCGTCCGGTCAGGGGGTCTTTTTGAGCGTCATCGCTGAAGGGAAAGAGGTGGCCGAGCGATGGCGTCGGCTGAACGGATGGTTGGGCATGACGATGATTGAATTCGCCTCTCCGGGCGCCGGCAATATGGCACAGGATCCCGTCGACGGCCGGGCGGCCCTCGCGATCGCCGTTTAGGCCGAGATAAAGAAAAGACCGCCACAGCCGCCCGCATTGGGAAATGCCTTCACCGATCACATGGTCGATAGCCCCATGCGTTGGCGCGGAGGGGGAATGGCGCAACCACAGGGCCGTGTCGCGTATGGCGAGAAGCCCGGCACCTGCGACCGGGCAATCGCGGGGGTGATACAGCAGATCATAGATGCGCCCGGCCTTGAACCCGCCACGCAGCCAGACTTGGGTCTCATCAGCGACAATCGCTTCACCCTCGACGCGCCCAAAGCCCCAGTCGTCGAAATCGATGATTTCCGCCGGCCCATAGATGCTGTCGCGCACGAGAAGCGTCGCTTCAGGGTCCTGGGTATCCAGCGGCGGGATCGGCTGATGATTGCCGATGTTGCCCACATGCTGGTCCGTCAATGGCACACAGGCCTGGTCGGTGTCGATCTGCAGGCGCAACTGCATCCTTTCTTCCTCGCCCCGATCCTGTTCTCTTACTTGAGGCGCGATCAGGCCGATACGTGAGCGTTCCGCTTCGCGCGGGACATCCCATTGCCAGCCCACCCAGGCGATGCTCCACCCCTCTTCCATCAGATAGCCGTCGCCCGGCTGGATCTTGGCACTCGCAACATTGGGTTTTTCGCTGAAATTGATGTGAGTTGCGAGAAACCGCCCCCGGTTGGGAAGTTGAAGCAACAGGGACCGGTTGCCGGCCGCATTGTCCAATGGTCTCAAGAGGGTCAAATCACCGGTAAAATGCACCTGCCCGTCAGTCCCCCGCTCAGCCAGATGCAGATCATTGATCATCCGGTTTTCCGCTGCTTCCGGATCAACTGAATAATGGGCAATGGCATCGATGCGCTCATAGGCGCCGACCTTGCCAAAGCTGCGCCCTTCCGCGTAGGGGCGGCGTTCCAGTATCTCCAATTCTGTGATGCTCAAGCTCTGTTCCTTACTGTGAGGACGCTTCGTACAAGACGGAGATCGGCAAGACGTCTGGTCGCCGATCCGCTTGTCAGTTCCCGGTGCAATGTACAGCCGCATGCGCCCTTGAGTCTTGCAGTCACGAATTGCGCTATAAGATCCTCCGACTCAGTTCGTTAGCGATGGACCGTTTCGGGCGAACCGCACGCCGTTGACCATAAGACAAGACGAGCGCTGCGCGGGTTTCAGACATTGTAGTAAACCAAAGGCGGTATTCATCCGGGTTTTTTGGGAGTAACAACCCATGTTTCGCGCCGCAATCCCTGGGTTAATGATTGCTCTGGTGTTTTTTGCCGCCACGGCCCTCGCCCACCATTCCTTTGTTGGCAACTATGACTCGGCCAAGCTCGTCACGTTGAAAGGCACCGTGACGAAGGTGCGCTATGGCAATCCCCACATCTTCTTCTCTGTCGATGTGCCGGGAAAAGGCATTTGGCGAGTCGAAGCGGAAAGCATCTCCAAGACAAAGGCGAAGGGATTGACCAAGGAGCACCTCAAACGCGGCACGTCCGTCACTGTGACCGGCTGGCCGGCGAAGAACGGCGGTCCCGCGCTCGGCCTTCAGTCCATCACTGTTCCCGGCGGCAAGACCATCAAGATCCGCGGCACGGCGCGCTAGGATGAGTGTGGTGGGCGATTTCTGGCACCTCCTCGAAGCGACGCAAGTGGCGGTCTGGGTCAAAACTTCGACCTGGGCTTATCCGCTGCTGGAGACCGCCCATGTTATCGGGCTGGGGCTCCTGTTCGGTTCTATCTTCGTGATGGATTTGCGGCTGCTCGGGGTGGGCCGCAAGCTGCCGTTGAGCGCGCTGGCCCATCACCTGCTGCCATGGGTCTGGGCGGGCTTCGCCATCAATTTGGTGAGCGGCACGCTGTTGTTCATGTCCGATGCGACGGAGTTCGCCGGTAACACGGCTTTCCGCATCAAGATCGCGCTCATCGTACTGGCCGGCATCAATGCGGCCTTCTTTCACGCGCGCGCCTATCGCTACGCGGTCGAAGTGGATCCCGCACAGCATGATGTTCCTGGGGCCTCGATCGTCGCTGCCATGGTCTCCATCTGCCTGTGGGTCGCGGTCATCACCGCCGGGCGCATGATCGCCTATGTGGAGTGAGAGGGCACCGAGCTGCGTCAGCAACCGGCATGCGCCCATCAACAGGCTGGACTGGATTCCTGTTGTTCAGACACAGAGCGAAAATGGGACCAGATCCGCATACCTGAGTCATCAAGACGCGCTGGAGCGGCAAACAGGGACAATGACAATTCCGCGTGCCATCGTGAGTCCCCGGCAGGCACAAGCTTTCCGGACGCCAGCGCATCACCAATGTAACTTTCCGACAACCAGGCAATGCCGGCACCCGCCAGCGTAAGGCTCTTGAGCGTTTCGGCGAAAGCATCGAGATGGCGCACTTCAAGCTCGGCCGCTTTACCTGCAAGTGTGTGGTCGACAACCTCTCTCAGGAAAGCTCCTTTGGAATAAGCCAGATAGGGGATCCTGTTCCTTCGGTGACCCGGCAGCGTCCAGGCAGGCGCACCGGACTTGTCCGGTGTCACCACCGGGATCAAACGTTCGCGCCCAAGGACAATACGTTCAAACTCCTGCTCATCCAGGGTCAGGGGGACCTGCCGGTGTCGATAGCAAAGCAGAAACTCGCAATCGCCTTCCGATAGCGATTGGCAGCAGGCGTGCAGATTATCCGACACGACACGGGTACGCAGTTCCGGATCGATCGCCTCAAGTTCATTCAGATAGGGAGCCAGATGCGTGATCGAAACGGTATGCGGGGCGGCGAAGCTATTGAACGTCAATCCGCCGCGATCGCGTGCCCGCAATTGATCGCGACTACGAAGCATCGTCAGCACGAGGTCCTTCGCAACAGGCAAAAATTCCTGGCCGGCTTCCGACAGTTTTACCGGATAAGTCGAACGGTCGATGAGAGGCGTGCCGGCCCATATCTCCAATGCCCGGATACGGCGCGAGAAGGCCGATTGAGTAACATGACGTTCTTCCGCCGCGCGCGTGAAGTTCAGCGTTCGCGCCAGGCAAACAAAGTCTTCAAGCCAGTTCGTATCCAATCGCTTTCCCCCAATTAGATCAATTCGGAGGCCAAGTCCGAAACTATGCAGAAAGCGAATAATTATATGGAAACATAGCATTGTACAGGCGGAAGCTCGACTCCTACCATTTCCCCATAGCTGCCAGCCTCACTGGGTGGAGCGGCAAAAAAGGGGGACAACTGGTGGATTTGTCACGATTTAAACGCGTGAGCCTTGGACATTTTCCGACCCCGCTTGAGCGACTTGAAAACTTGACCAAACGTCTCGGCGGTCCGGAAATCTACATCAAACGCGATGACTGCACGGGGCTGGCAACGGGCGGCAACAAGACACGCAAGCTTGAATATCTGGTGGCCGACGCCTTGGACAAAGGCGCGGATACATTTGTCACCCAGGGTGCCACACAGTCCAATCACGTCAGACAGACCGCTGCCGCCGCGCGGCGTTTCGGCATGGATTGCTATGCCCTTCTGGAACGCAGGGTTACCAATATGGGGGAGGATTATGAGCGTGACGGAAACGTCCTGCTCGATGACCTGTTCCATTGCCACTATGAATTCCGGCCCGAAGGGCTGGACATGAATGCCGAAGCGCAAGCATTCGGCGAAGAACTCAAGGCCAAGTCCAAGCGGCCCTACATCATCCCAGGCGGAGGTTCCAATCCGGTCGGCGCGCTCGGATATGTTCAATGTGCCGAAGAGATCGTCGCGCAAGCTGAGGAACAGGGAATAAAGATTGACCGCATCGTCCACGCAACCGGCAGTGCGGGAACCCAGGCAGGACTTGTCGCGGGCCTGCATTCGCTGAAATCGCAAATCGAGGTGGTTGGGATTTCGGTGCGCGCCGCCCGTGAGGCGCAGATCGCCAATGTTCATCGGCTCGCTTGCCAGACGTCGGATTTGATTGGTGATCAAACACCGCCAGCGGTGGAGCAGGTCATTGCCTATGACGGTTATGTGGGGCCGGGATACGGCCAGCCAACCGACGAAATGGTTGACGCGATAAACACCCTGGCGAGTGAGGAAGCGATCCTGCTCGATCCGGTCTATTCCGGGAAAGGTATGGCCGGTCTGATCGGCCTGATACGCGACGGTGTCTTGAAAAAAGGCGAAAACATTGTGTTCTTGCACACCGGAGGGTCGGCCGCCCTATTTGCCTATCAGCATCTTTTTTCGCGGCAACAGGCTGCGTGAATTCGCGCCGCAGGAACTGCGGCACAGGCTCAACATCGGGAGGATTATTATGAGCAAAATTGGACGCATAGCGATGGCGGTTGCTGCCGCTGCATTGACCACCACAGCACTCAGCACGCAGACGCTGGCACAGACGACCATTCGCCTGTCAACTTACGTCAACGAAATCGACATCCGCTACAAAGGGTTCCAGAAGTTTGCTGAACTTGTCGCGGCGAAAACCGATGGCCGGGTCAAGGTGCAGATCTTTCCCTCCGCGACCCTCCACGGCTGGAGCGAAGGTGTCGACGCGGTCCAGGGCGGCGTTTCCGACATCAGCTGGATACCGGCCGACAAGCGGTTGCCCTGTTATCGGGTCACATCGCTTTATCCGGTTGCGATCGACCTTGAGGGACAAATTGACCTTGATTCCGCGTACGCCGATTTGATCAGGCCTGAAGCGGCCAAGGTCAATCTGGTTCCCGTGATCAACTCCAACTATTCCTATGACCAGGAATGGTGGTTCAAAGGCGCCATCGCGGACCTCGGCAAGCTCGACGGCAAACTCGTACGGTCGATTGGCCCGCTGGTTTCGCTGATGATCACGACCTGGGGTGGAAAGCCGGTCTTCGTTGCTCCGAAGGAAGTGTTCCAGTCCGCCGAGCGCGGGGTTGTCGATGGCATCAACATGGGTGTCGCCACCTACAGTTCCTGGAAGCTCTGGGGCGTGATGCCTTACATGGTCAACGCAAACCTGTTCTATGGCAACATCCAGTACATGATGAACAAGAAGAAGTACGACTCCCTTTCGCCTGAAGATCAGAAAGCGGTCCTCGCGGCAGGAAAGGAGTCAGAGACCTGGCTCAAGCCGAAATATGAGGACTGGGTCGACCAGCGTGTCGGTAACGCTGTCATGAAAGGCGGCGGTGCTGCGGTTTCCATCACCAAGGACAAGCGTGCGTCCCTGATCAAGTCCGTGCAGGGCAAATGGGACAAGGACGATGTGGACCCCGCATGTGGCGCCGACCTCGCAGGCAAGATCAGAGCGCTGTTCGCAAAACACGCGCCCTAGCCTGCCACGCCCGGTTCGAAGGGCTGAGAGTGATATCCTGGAACGCGGCGGGCTCCTCGCCTGCCGCTGATCTGGAATATTGTCTCAAGCCCGGACCGGGATAGACATACCGTCACTCTTGGGAGGGGAGGATCGGAAATGATTAAAACCATGCAACAGCTCTGCGACAAATGCGAGGTGGCGGTTGTCTGGCTCGCTGGATTTGGCGCCCTGATCGTGCTGGTTCAGATGACCTGGATCTCCTACGGCGTGATGATGCGTTATGTCTTCAACTCACCAGACGGGACCGTGACGGAGGCGACCGCATTGCTGCTTTTTCCGGTCGCCTTTGCTGGCCTGGCTTACGCACTCAAGGAAGACGCCTATCCGAAAGTGACAATGCTGACGGATCTGTTGCCGCCCAAATTGCGGTATGCCGTCGACATCCTCAATCTCGCGTTAATGCTCGGGATCGGCGGGTTTTTCGCACTTGCCGCGGTCGACGCGACGATCCGCTCTTTCGATTCCGGTGCAGCTTCGGAAATCCTGCTTTGGCCGCGCTACATCTTCTGGGCGCCAGGAGCCGTCGCGCTGGTCCTGTTTGCCATCTATGCCGTGTTGAGACTGGGTCTGTTGATCGCGGCAGGACCTGAGAAAACCGAAACAGCTGATTAAAGGGGGACTGAGAAATGGAATGGTATGAGGTAGCACTCGGTCTGCTCGGCCTGCTTATGTTTTTTATCGCACTCGGCTTGCCGATCCCCTTCGCGCTGGGCGCGGCATCCCTGCCGTTCCTCTGGCAGATTCAGGGGTTTTCCACGTCGCTCGTCAGCAGCGAGTTGAAGCTGTGGGGTGTGTGGATCGACTATATCCTGCTGGCTGTCCCGCTATTCGTCTTTCTGGGTGAACTTATCGGGCGATCAAACATAGGACCCAATCTCTACAAACTGATGCATGAGCGCGTTCGGGTTCACGGTTCGGCCGCTTATGGCAGCATCGGCGCGTGCGCCGGGTTCGGTGCGGTATGCGGGTCCTCAATGGTCGGGTCGCTGACAATTGGTGGTGTGGCTCTTCCGGAAATGATCAAACTCGGTTACGACCGCCGCCTCTCAAGCGGCGTGTTGGCGGCAGGCGGAACTCTGAGCGTGTTGATCCCGCCAAGTTTGATCCTGCTGTTTTACGGCATTGTCACCGACCAATCGATTGGTGAACTCTTTATTGCCGGTGTCATTCCGGGTTTCCTGCTGATCACCATGTTTGTCATTGTAGTGGTGATCTGGAGCCGCATGCGACCATCCGATATCCCGGAATCGGAGCCTGTTCCTGCACTTCGGTTTCGCGATTTCCTGTTTACCGTCGGTCCGATCGCATTGATTGGTTTGGTTATCACCGTTTCCATCTATGCGGGCATCGCAACGCCTACCGAGGCTGCCGGCATATCCGCCCTGCTCACAGTCCTGCTCGCTTTCGGCGTGGGTGGTCTGAAATGGAAGGGCTTTGTGGCTGCGCTATTCGCAACCATGCGCACCATGGGGTATCTCGGTCTGCTGTTGTCAGCCGGTGTCCTGTTCGGTTTTGTCCTCACCTATTATCGCGTGCCGCATCAGTTCACGGAGCTGTTTCTCTCCTTCGATCTTTCGCCCTACCTGGTGCTGGCTATCGTTCTGGCCTTCTACATCGTTCTTGGCATGTTCCTTGAGCCGGTTTCGATGACATTCATCACCCTGCCGACGATATTTCCACTGATGCATGCCGCCGGTTTCGATCTGATCTGGTTCGGCGTCGTCTACACGATCACGATGGAGATCGCCGTCCTGACACCACCTGTCGGGCTTAATCTCTATGTCATACAGGGTATAGGACGAGGGCAGGTAACCATCGGCGATGTGATTATCGGTTGCGTCCCCTTTATCGGGGCGCTGGTGTTGCTCATCGCGCTGATGATCTTCATTCCTGATATTGCGCTATGGCTTCCGGCCGCCATGCGCTAGGTCCATTTGCGACGCACGGCAGGTGGCACAAGTCGTGCCGCCTGTCCGCATCTCCAAAGCGAACGATGCAGATACATGTTGGGGATTGCGGGATCGAAATCGGCCTTTTCATAAGCGTGATGCGCAGGCGCATGGCTGGGGTCGCAACCGGTCCCGACGCTCATGCCGCTATTTGGAGAACTCTGATCAGGCACTGTTCATGCCCGGTTCAGGCTCGTGGCCAGATTGTGTCTTGTTCGGCG
>Ga0209633_10000718_pt1 | contig 37493 bp, 45 predicted proteins | sample Cruoilmetagenom1_FD_187290 | JGI IMG/M metagenome (GOLD analysis project Ga0209633, IMG submission 187290) | Oil polluted marine microbial communities from Coal Oil Point, Santa Barbara, California, USA - Sample 1 (SPAdes) (version 2) | ecosystem: Environmental > Aquatic > Marine > Oil seeps ...
TCGAATATCCCAACGTTAATCTTAAATAGAGGCGCCCACCATTCCAGAAAAAAGAGGTGGCAGATGGCTTCAAAAAAGAAAATTGGTATAATCCTGGCAGCTGTATTGGGAATTGCGCTGGTAGTGCCTTCGATCATCGTCGATCTCAGCGTAAGCGAACATCAAGCCCCAGAGCCACCAGACGGAGTACCGGTTCTGGATATAAGCTCGATACCCGCCATCAACAAATCCCTGATAGAGAGCGCAGGGTATTTCGCTGAGATAGCCCCACAGGTCGGAGTTCTGGTGGTCGTGATGTTACCCGGCATACTATCCATGCCCACGGAACCCGATGGCCTGGTGTTGACGCTTACCGACCTCGTGAGGGTTATAATTGTAACCATACCATCATGGCCCGCCCTCACCGTATTCTGGCCCGCGATGATAGCCGCACTGCCTGAGATAACACTGGCCATCGTTGAGCAGTTGCCCGCATATCTGGAAGTGCTGACTTCGACGGATGGGATGTTGAGCGATCTTATTTCCGTTCTGCCTGAGCTGCTGACTTCGATTATCGGCGTGTTCCTGGATGAGCTGCCTGGTCTTCTTAACTATCTGGTATGGGATCTCGGCCTGCTTGAGATAATATATTTCTACATCGTAGCTGTGCCCGATTTCCTGGCGGCATTTCTTATGATGATCCTGGGATTCGGAGACCTGGGCCCCGAGATCGCCCATGCTTTGATCAAATCTCTGGGGGAGATCTTCAACCCATAACCATCTCTATCCTTTCTAATCCCCCCTTGAGCATACCTTCTATAACAATGAAAAAGTGCCAAAGCGCATCATTCTTAAATAAAGCACCGTTTCTTATAATAGATGAGTGTTAAATGGTCCGGGTTTGGAGTGTTAGCCCTTCTTCTGATGCCAGCGATGGCGAGCGGAATTTATGAACTGGACCCTCCGCAATACGTTATCGGAGAGCGCTGGGAGTGGAACGACGGCGAGATGGTGCAGAGCATATTGAAGGAAGAGCCCGACTACTATGTAGTTGGCATCCAGGTGGATATCCAGGGCCCGCAACACTTCTGGGCTCTGGTGAGAAAAGAAAATGCTGGTGTGGAGAAGGTATGGGGGCGGTTCCTCGCTAATATAGAAGTAAGTTTGAAACCACCGCTCTCTCCGTTCCCTCTTGAGGAGTACGATGAAGGAACGAGGGTCATACACATCACCAAACCCCTGAGGATGGATAGAGGGATGGACTACGTCTCAGAGCTCCTGGGAATTGAGGAGATAACGGTTCCCGCAGGAACCTTTGAGACCTACCACATGAAACAGTCGTACGACATCACCTATGGGGCCACTTGCATAGACATATGGTACTCACCCGAGGTCCGGCAGTACGTAAGGATACTGGTAAGTAACATGCCGTTTGTCGGAGACCTCTTCTTCGAGCTGACGGATTACGAGCTTTTGATGTAGGCAGTAAACTTTCTTCTTCAGCCCTTATATCCAGAGCCCTAAGATCGAATTTTCAGGAGGAAAAAATCGACAATAGTCGAAAAGGACTAAGCTAGTTTTAAATAGGAGATTAAATAGCTTAGTCCTAATGACAGATAAATCCAAAAGGAGAAGACCTAAGATAAAATCTCCAATACTCAGCCTCTCGTTTGGGGAGATGAGGGAGCACCTGCCGGTCTACCTTATAGTGACCATGGTCATAGGTCTCTCGGTTACGTCGTTCACCGTTTCAAACGCCTATTCCGGCTACATGATGCAGACGATCCAGAATGGTCTGCAGGGGGTGCTAACCGGCGATGCTCTCATCCTGGGCCCTGGGGAGAGCCCCAGGAGCGCCCTGGGAGGAGCTAACCCCTTTTTCGGCTATCTACAGATAGCAGAGGCTTTAGAAACGGAGGGTTTGGTGGCAGCTCCCAGGATAATCTTACAGGGCGCTGCATTTTATAAGATCCCCGGTACTATCACCGGAATGGAGATCAACAAATTGCTGGAAAGCAAATATGAGGGGCTTGTTCTGATAGGAGTAGACCTGGATAAAGACCCTCAAGTATTCGCAATCGAAAATGCCATAGTCCCAGGAGAGGGAAGATGGTTCGATCCCTCGGAAATCGAGAATATAACCAGGACTTTCTGGGGCGATGCGGAAAATGAATATGAAGGGATACACCATAAATGGGAGTATGAGGGGCTCGAGGAAGTGGGTTCCGAATTTTCTCTGTCGGCCATAAAGATGAGATTCATGACGGTTTGCGGCGCGTTCAATTGGAAGCACGTGGAATACAGGTATCTCTTCACTCCCGACTTCGTGATTGGGTTTTATGGAGATCTGCAAAATTTATCGGACGGATTGAACTTCAGTAAGATCGTGGACTCTCTCTCCTCAGAGGATCTCTCTTCCTTATTTTCGGAGGATCTCCTCAGAAGCAGTGTAGAAAGCGGCAACATCTCGGCAGAAGCTCTTAAGGCTCTATTAAACTTCCAGTTCTTGATCGAAAATTTGGACAAGGAGCTGATAAAGGAGCTCATGCCCGATAGGGAATTTAGTTTTAGGGGCAACACTCTACTGGCGAATATCGGCCCTGAGAAGCTCATTTCAATAGTAAACGAAACGATTCTCCTCGAGAAATTTGTGGAAGAGGTGTATCTGAAGTTGACGGTGAAGGATCTCAAGAACCTTCTACCCGATGAGGAGATGAGGGTTAACCTGGACCTGGAGGGAGGGAAGGATATAGACCCATCGGACTTCAAGGGGATGGTGGACCCAGATATTCTCAGAAAATTCTCCTCGCGCGCTTTAAAAGAGATGATACCGGGCCAAAAGCTTTTCGATGCGGAGTTTCTAAGCGACAGCAGCGTGGACTTTAATTATATCTATTCATTAATCCCCGCAACCGCTATAAAAGAGAAGCTTAGGCAGAAGCTGGGCGAACTTTCCGCAGAGATAGTTCCCGGGGGAATCCTGGGCACTGCCGATAAGATTCGGCATCTCGATTCTGAAGTTCTGAGAGAGGCTTTCCTCGCAGAAAAATTTCGAGAGCGCTTTGATGATAAGACCATCATAGATTTCATAAAAGGAGAAGATTTCCGAAAGAGACTTTATGATGAGTTTAACCCAGGCGTATTCAATCTTCCTCCAGAAGCTTACCAGGAAAAGATCGCGCTCCTGAAGAGAGTACGGGAGAACCTCGATCAGAGATTAGCTCAGCTTGAGGTTGGGGGTAATGGGGAGGGAGAGAACCTGGATGAGATCATGAGATGGGCCGTTCAGCTAAGAGGGGGGATAGGCGAAGATTTTCTGAGAACGGCCTCTCCTCACCTGCCTCTGGAAGCCGCTTTGAGAGTATATGGAGGGATAGAGGATTTCGCGATTCCAGTAATAGTGGGAAAAGCTCTTGCCGACAATCTTAATCTCACTGTAGGGGAGGTTTTCAACTCGCAGCTCATGACGGGATCAACCCTTGGGAGTATGGGGGGCAGCTCCAATTGCAGAATTGTAGGCATATATGAGATAGGTATACCGATTCTTGAACAGATGGTCCAGGTAGCTCCATTGAACATTGTAAGGATGGTCCTCACAGCGGATGGAAAGTATCTCACAGAAGATGAGGGATGGGGCGAGAACACCGTCGTATCCATAGGCGTATCCACCCCTTATGGGCCAGACGAGAATCCCGAAAAGATAAGGAGCGCTGTATACGAAGCTCTGCCTGAAGGATACAGAGGTAACGTTACCATATTGGGTTGGAATGACATCGTGGAATACGTAGTGGGGCCGATAATGACCGTCATAAACATCATGCTTTTACTCTCGATATTCGTCACTCTGCTCCTGTGCGCCATGACTATAAAATACGTGATGGATTCGACTGTGTTGAGAAAGACCAGAGAGATAGGTACGTTAAAAGCGGTGGGAGCGACCAGCTCAAACGTGGCGGGAATATTTCTGATACAGGCGCTCATCATCGGCATACTGGCAAGTTTGATTGGATTCGGGGGTTCTGTGGGCATCCTATATGGGTTAAACCATATGCTGGGAGGTGGGACCATAGTAGGCGCCACCATCGATGTCTGGTTCGTTCTCACATGGAGATGGTGGGTGTTGGCTCTCGTGTTCGTGATGCCTACCGCCATAGCGCTGGTATCCGCTCTGATACCCGCGTACAGGGCGGCCAAGTTATCGCCCGTGGAATCGATAAGAAAAGGGGAGATGGCCCTCTAGGTTAAGAGGATTAATGCTGTGAAGCCCGAGGAAAATTTAAGTCGGGCGATGGCTAGAGGGCTGTTCCAAAAGTTTGATATACAACTATCACATTTAAGTAGTAGCTTGTTTAATGGCTTGATCAAAGATCGACGGAGGGAAGTCAAATGGGAGGCGAGATTTCGAATTTGAACGCAACGCAAGAAGCAGAGGCGGACGGGGAACAAATCCCAAGGCTTATAGAAGAGCTCCTTCGAAGGACGGAGATCCTGGACAACAGAGCTAGGACTCTAAAGAGCAAGAGAGATGACATGAACGTCGAAGCGAAGAAATTCTCCGTCGTAAGGGACAACCTGAATGAGAAGGTGAGGGACCTTATGAAGGAAATGACCGTGCACAGAAGAAACAGGGACAGGCTAAACGATGAGGTCAGGAGCGTCAAGGAAATAAGAGAAGAACAGAACAGAGAAGTCGGAAAATTTGAAAAGACGCTAGCCGCCCTCAAGAGGGACAAGATGGTGAACAAAGGATTCCCACTCCCCAGGCTTAAAAGCGACCTTAGAGCTCTGGAATTTAATCAGATGACGCTCGTTTTGAGCACGGAGAAGGAGAAAGCCCTGGTCGAAAAGATCGAGGACCTTCAAAAGAAGATAAAGGGGAGAGAGGAGGTGATGGAGAAGGACAAAGAGCTCAGGGATCTGATGGGGAAGCTTGGGTCAAAGAGGGATGAGGCCGAAAAGGCTCATTCAAACGTGACAGAGCTGGCTGATGAGGCACAGAGGGAGCATGAAGCCATGGAATCATGCTTTAGCCAGATAGTAGAGCTTAGGTCGAGAGCGGACAAGGCTCACAAATCCTTTCTAGAGTCCAGGAAGAAGGCCGATGAACTTCACGAGGAGTACATATCGCTGGTTAAGGAAATACACGAGATCAAGGATAAGGTGAGCGAATTGAGGATTAAACAAAGGGCTCTAGCCCAGAAGAGGGCGAAGAAGAGGGCTGAAGAGAGCGCAAACGAGGTTTTGGCGAAGTTGAAATCGGGGGAGAAGCTCAGCACTAATGATCTCTTAACTCTCCAAAGAGTAGGGGCCGGCAAGAGGGATAAGTAGAATGAGCCAGGGCGATGGAGAAGAAGGTAAGGGAGACGAAAAAGAAGAGGTGGAAACGGGAAAAAAGGAAAAACTGCTGGTTCTCTGCATCGATAGGGATAACGATCTTGGCAGAAAGACCAAGTTGATATCTCCTGTGATAGGGAGGGAGAACAACCTCGAGGCCGCTCAAAAATTGGCTCTCGCCGATCCCGAGGAGTCCGACGCAAACAGCATCTTCGGCGCAGTAAACACATATGACGAATTCCATAGAAAGACCCCCGATGTCGAAGTGGCCACCATATGCGGCTCCCCGAACGTTGGCGTCGAATCCGATATGGTCATCGCCCGTCAGTTGGATGAGGTCCTGGGGAGGACAGATGCTACCAGAGTTCTGCTTGTGAGCGATGGGGCCGATGACGAATTCATATCGCCGATAATAGGATCGAGGGTTAAGATCGAGGGGGTCAGGAGGATAGTCGTAAGGCAGAGCCAAAATTTAGAAAGCACCTATTACACGATGAGGAAGGCGCTGGGAGATCCGAGATTTCAGAGGACCTTCCTGGCACCTTTAGCGTTGATACTATTAATAGTGGGAGTATCCCTGGTATCAGGCGTTGCTCACTATGGGTTTGCCACCATTCTCATAGTGCTAGCTTTCTATCTCTTGGTCAAGGTCATGGGCTGGGAGCATAGGATCCAGCAGATCGCTAGAGCGCTATATGATGGGTTTGTCACGGGGAGGATCTCACTGATCATGTACATATTGACGGCCCTGGTTTTGATGGTTGGAGCCGTGTGGAGTTATACGTATATAGGTGAGATGGGTGGAGGGATGGATAATGTAGTCTACGCCCTCAGTTTCATCCTGAACATGATCTGGTTTGCCGTTGGGGCCGTGATTTTGGTATTGGTAGGAAAGACTCTGGATGCCTATCTTGATGGAGAAAGGCCCAATCGCCAATATTTAATCATATTCTTTTCGGCTATAGCGATAGGCCTTGTCCTGCAGGGGGTGATCAAGATATTAATCTCGTTATTGCCCGGAGGGAGCATGACTATCCCGCCCGATTCCATTCTCCTCCTAATACTGGGGGTATTCGTAGGCATAATCGGTGCTGCCCTGCATGCCGTCTTAAAAGAAGGTCAGCAAACAGCAGAATTAGTTTAAGTCGTTCTCCTATTAGTGCTAAACGGACAAAGTTTAAAATCCGATATGCGTATCCCCTATAAAGCTCAAAATCCGATATGCGTATCCCATAGCACAATGATAAAATAGGGTGGCCGGGCGAAAAGGAGGTAAAGACCCAGCCACCTCTCGGTTCATTCTGACGCTTGTTCCCTCATTTCACTTAATAGTCTATCGGCCTTCTCATATATAAATATTTCTAATTTATGCGATATCCTTATATAAAGCTTCCTGATAGAAAATGGCACCAGAGGGTATGGATGTGGTATTGCAGGTCTGAAAGGCCCAGATCTAGAATTGAAAACGCATTAGGAGTTGAAACCCTCTTCGTCATCTATATAGGAAATTTATTTATAGTACCGTTGCTATTACTTATTTGATGAAAGGGAGAGCGAGGTGGGCCGGCCTCGAGTTTAAAACCGGGATAGAAAGATTGGACCCCTCGATTCCTAGTAGGGTGATTTTCGTGGAGGGAGCGGAAGGTGCCACCGTAGCAGAAGCGTTGATGATAGACAAGAGAAGGGAGGATGCCAAGCTTTCTCAACTTTTAAGGGGTCAACTCCAGAGGGATTATGACTTCCTCTTCTTCAAACATTCTCCAGATAACGAGTTGAGACTGGGCGTCAGGATCCCAAAGAGAGTAGTAGATGATCTGAGCTTATACGATATCATCTCGATAAAAAAGAGGATAGATAAGACGCTGGCGATGGTAAAGGATCAACTGATCGTCATATACCTAGTTTGCGACGATGACTATCTGAGACTGAGACCCGACGTCTTCATAAAAGAGGTCCTCGGGGTAGAATAGCTATTAAGAGATGCAACTAGCTCATAATCGTCTGCATTTTCTGCGCCTACAAATCCCGCCTGGGATGGCATAGTGGGGGGCGGGCAAGATATTTTAGAGAGATTATAGAGATACCGAGGAGCTAGGGGGAAAGGTTTTTTGACCAAAGCCCTCTACCCACAGAGATGAAGTTGCCCATCGGATGTGAAATGCTCGACTCGCTTCTGGGAGGCGGGGTCGAGAGCGGTGCCGTAACGGAGTTCTATGGGGAAGCGGCCACGGGAAAGACGACGGTGTGTCTTCTCCTGGTCAAGAGCTGCGCTCTTAGTGGTATGCCAGTGGCTTTTATCGACACCGAAGGAGTTTCTCTAGAGCGAATGGAGCAGATTTGCGCGGAGGATACGGAAAAGATTCAGTCGAAGTTGCTCCTCTACGGTACCTACTCGCTCCGTGGGCAGGAAAAGGCTATAGAAACTCTGGAGAGGATAGAGGACGAGATAGGCATTATCATACTTGACTCTGCCAGTACTCACTACAGGGTGGAACTCGCCAATCCGGACGGCGGAAAGAGCGCGATCAGAAAGCTGAGCAAGCAGTTGAACGCCCTTTTAACTATCGGGAGGAAAAGGGACATACCCATTGTCATAACGAATCAGGTATATACCAACATAGAGACCGGCTCGCTTGAACCGATAGGCGGTCAGATTATGATGCACATAGCCAAAGCTATAGTAAAGCTTGAGAAAATGGGCCCCGGGGTGAGGAAAGCGACCCTAACAAAGCACAGATCGATGCCTGAGGGACGCTCCACACTCTTCACCATAACATCCAGAGGTTTTGAGGTAACGGGTGATGAACGTACCGAGGGCAAAAATGAATGAACTCGCAAGGCTCGATAGGATAGAGGGCCTGGACGGAGTCCTGGCGGGTTGGGGGGTAAGCCTCTCGTCTCTATACCCTCCTCAACAACAAGCTCTACCCATAGCCCTTTCAGGGAAGAACCTGGTGGTGAGCGCCCCCACCGCTTCGGGAAAATCATTGGTTGCGTATCTGGCGATGGTGAAGTGCGCCTGTGAGATGGGGTTAAAGTGTTTGTACATAGTGCCCTTAAAGGCTTTGGCATGGGAGAAGTACGAAGATCTCAAGGGTCTTGAAAGGCTAGGATTGAGGGCGGGCATATCGACCGGAGATCTCGATAGCTCTGATCCCTGGTTAAAGGAGTATGATGTGGTGATCAGCACATCGGAGAAGTGCGACTCGCTTTTGAGGCATAGCGCCAGGTGGATTTCCGATGTGGGGATGATTGTCGCGGATGAGGTACATCTTCTGAGTGATGGAGATAGAGGCCCTACTCTCGAGGTATTGCTGACCAAGCTTAGAAAGATCGCCCCCAAAGCGCAGATAATAGCGCTCTCAGCCACGATAAGCAACGCAAAGGAGATAGCGGATTGGATGGAGGCTGAGCTGGTCGAGAGCGATTGGAGACCCGTGCCATTAAGGTATGGGGTCGCTGATGATTGGAGGATAACCTTTGACGATTGTGAGGTGAGGAGGATAGATAAAAAGGGAGGATTTATAGAATCCCTCGTGATGGATTCGATCGATCAGGGGGGCCAGACTCTGATCTTTGTGGGTTCGAGAAGAAGAGCTGAATCCCTGGCGGAGAAATTGGCAAAGATTACAGATATGTCCGGCCCAGATCTGAATCTGGGCGAGAACAGGACCGCCTCTAAGCTGCAGAACTGTTTGAAGAGAGGGGTCGCGTTCCATCACGCGGGCCTTACGAACGAGATGAGAAGAGCGGTCGAAGATGGGTTTAGGGGTGGCGAAATAAAGGCGATAGCGGCTACTCCGACCTTAGCCGCAGGAGTGAACTTGCCGGCCAGGAGAGTGATAGTGAAGGAGCCGTACAGATATGACCCAAACTTTGGCTCGGTGCCGATATCGGTGATGGAATTCAAACAGATGGCGGGTAGAGCGGGGAGACCGAAGTACGACCAGATGGGGGAGGCGATACTGGTGACCAACAGGCCATGGCTCGCCAGAAGATATGTTGAAGGAAGAGAAGAACCGATCGACTCAAAGCTGGGCTCAGTAAGGGCATTGAGGTCGCATATACTCTCAATTATCGCTACCGGTTTTTCTAGAGATGAGCGCTCGCTGATGGAATTCATCTCCAGCACGCTCTTCGCAAGGCAGTTCGATCCCGAAATGGTGAGGGGGGATGTGAGAAAGATAGTCGAGTTTCTCGAGGATAATGGGATGATCGAACGTGGGGGAGACAAACTCATGGCTACTAGAATTGGCAGAAGGGTTTCGGACCTCTATATCGATCCCTTGTCGGCGGTTAAGCTCATAAATGGGGCGAGAAATTATAGCAAAGAAAGAGACGGGGAGCTTCCGATTTTGCACATGATATGCTCTACTGTAGACATGCCGATCCTCTTTTTGAGATCCAAAGATTATAGCTGGGTTGAGGGAGAGGCCTTTGAACTTGGAGGGAGGTTACTGGTTAAGGAGGACGATTACGAATGGTTGCTGGCTCAGCTCAAGACGGCTTTTCTTCTGAGGGATTGGATGGATGAGAAAAGTGAGGATTACTTAATGGAAAAGTATGGAGTCTACCCGGGGGACATAAGGAGAATAGTCGAGATCACCGATTGGCTGCTCTATAGCTCCTCGGAGTTGGGGAGATTGGTGAAGAGCGAGATCGTCTCCGGGGTGGCGAGATTGCGGATGAGAGTGGGTTATGGAATAAAGGAGGAGTTGATACCGTTGGTCTCTATCAAGGGGATAGGAAGAGTTAGGGCTAGAATCTTATACGATAAGGGCTATCGAAGCGTGAAGGACATCGAAAAGGCGAGCGTCGAGGAGCTTTCCAGGCTTCCGGGAATAGGCAGGTCATTGGCGGAGTCTATCAAGGGGGCGGCGTAGATGAAGAAGGACGTCATAATCAAGGTCAAAGGGAAAAAAGAGATCGAGAGATATCTAGGGAGAGGAGCGGTGGTAGATGAGGAAGCAGTGGAGAGTAAAGAGGTGGTGGAGGTCGCGAAGAACAGGGCGAGAAGGGCCTTTCTGAGACGGGAAAATGTCTCATCGTCCCTTGAGACCGAGACCCTCCTTTATGTAGCCGGAGTAAGACAGATAAACAAGGCCATAGAGATCGCTGGGGTCAAAGAAAGCACGGAGAGTGCGTACGTGGCTCTCTTCTCATCGGAGATCGAGGTAGAAAAAAACAAAAAAGACGAAAAAAACAAAAAAGACGAAACCCGAAAAGGATTTGAGCGCATCTCTCTATTAGAGGTCTTCAAGTGAGCCCGAGTGAGGTAGTCTGGACATCCTGGGGGCCTGCGGTAAACCTTCTTTGGCTGGCAAAGAAGCTTTTGTCCAAGAAACCAGCAGGTTTGCAGGGAGCCCCATACCCGGGTTCGAATCCCGGCTCGGGCGCTCAACTAGTTTTAGTTCAGCGAAAGCCATTTATTTTGAGTCCTTTCAAGATGACGCTTTCACATTAGTTCAGTAATTTTGAATTTTATATTCTACCTCTTTTTCCACAAGTGAATCTACAATTTTCCGGTCCACGCCCTCTGTAGTACCTTCTCTGGTGGTAGCTGCTGCACCTACTGCAGAGCCGAATTTTAAAGCATCAAGCAATATGTCTTCGTCCTCTTGCTCCAGGGCTGTACGGAATTGAGAAAACATATGTATCACGCCTGCGCAAAAGGCATCGCCAGCCCCCGTGGGGTCTACCTGTTTTATCTTAAACGCTTCGATCTCTATTTTTAAACGGGGAGTAGCCATTATCGCTCCTCTCTTCCCTCTCGTCACAAAGATAATTTTAAGGCCCCTCTTTAAAAAGAATCTAAGGGCCTTGTCTACGTTCTTCTCCCCGCTAATATATGCGCACTCCTGCTCATTGCAATGCAATAAGTCTATAAATTTGAGAGAAGGTATAAGATAACTCCAGTTCTTCTTGAAAGGAGCTATGGGGTCGATAAAGGTTATGCAATTCTCTCTCGCCTCTTTGCACTTCTCGAGTACGTACCCCAACTTATCATCAAACTCCCCCAACCAGCCAGTTCCTCCAATATATAATACCTCTGGCCTTTCCCTATATAAGATCTCCACCACTTCATCTGATGAGATATGGAGGTTTGCCCCAACATCGACATGAAACCTCCTATCTTCACCTTTGACCACGAGTATTAAGTTCTTGGAGGTGTCTCCAAACTCCATTCTCTTCAAATGTGTGGTGATATTCCATCTCTCAAGCTCCTCTTGGATAAAATTCCCAAAAGAATCGGCCCCAACGCTTCCCGTTACGCTTATATCCCCTCGAAAATTGAGCCTTCTTAAGTCTCTCGAGACATTTGCTGGGTGCCCCCCCACACCGACCTTAATGCCTCGCGGCGGGAACATCACTTGGCCAGGTGAAGGGAGAGACGGAAGTTCAGAAGCCACAATATCCGTTACCAAAATGCCGGCCGCGGAAATTTTCATCGCTCAATACTCTGCTCCCAAGGTCCTATAGACAGTCTTAATCGCTTCGACGGCATCCTTATTTTTTTGCGCTTCTTTAAGGGATTTCCTATCTATTTTCTTAGCTAATCTATAAATGAAATTCCAATTCCTAACGCTTTGTGCTATGGCCTCTATTGGGTCTTCCGTGTATGGGAATAGATCGAATCCTATCCGCTCTCCCTTGTTGCCATAACCTATGTCTTGAAGAACAGCGGCCAATTCTAAAGTTTCCATGAAGTGAGTGGCCCCAGTCATATTATCATCGTCGAAGGTGCCCCAGCCGCTGTTACTGTGCATGTGCCCCAACAGGTCTTCAACTGCGAGAAGTGATGCGTATTCGGCCAGGTTCTCACCGTTCATAATGAGGTGTTGCCAATCCATATTCACTTTGACCCTCGCGGTATCCACCCCCTCATCTCTAAGCTTGTGTATAACGTAAAGCATCATGCCGACGTTTCTCATGTATATCTTCATCGCGGGTTCGCTGTTCTTATGCTCGAGAAGAACTGTGACATTTTTCGAGTTCGCATACTCTACGCAGCTTTTGATCCCGTTAAGGAAATAGGCCCATTGTTTTTGATAGTCCGATTGAAAAGGGTAGTTGTAGCCATCGATCCCAGGCCATATTATGAATTTTGCTTGGAATTCAGAAGCTATATCTATCCCTCGCTCTGCGGTCTCGACGTTTTTCTCCCTTATCTTTGGATCAGGATTCGTGAATGCCCCTCTTCCGTTCTTTGGATCCATGTGCGCCCCCAATGCGACCGCATACAGATCATGTTTTTGCCCCATCGTGGCCCTTATTTCGTCCATATTATCCTCATTGATCTCTGCAGGGTAATGAAACTCGTAGCCATCCACCAGATCACCTAGACCATCCTGAGCTTTTCTCAGCATGTCAACGGCGGTCATATTCGCGGCTTCTGGGTGAAAACCTCTGGGAGTAAATCTCGTAACCAGAGGGCCGAAGGCCCATATACCTAAACTGTTTTTCATCCGTGTCATCGGATTTGATCTTTTGACCGGTATTAAGTTTTTTTATTAGTACCTATCGTCTTAAGTTGGGTGGTTTCAGTTCGCTCTGGTAGCATACGAGTTACCATTTACCGCGTAGCCTTATATCTTCAGAAGAACTCCCGATCATGATATCGAACTCGCCGGGTTCAACGATAAAATTTAGTCTTTCATCGTAAAATGCTAGATCCTCTGGTTTCAACACAAAATTTACTTTTTTTGACTCGCCGGAATCCAACGTTATTCTTTTAAACCCTCTTAACTGCTTTATCGGTTGATCCTGGGCCTCTCTTTCCACGTCGTGGATATATAACTGTACAACTTCATCGCCCTTTCTGCCTACATTTTTTATATCAAAGCTAATCCTGACGTCGCGTTTTCTGCTTTTTTCTGGATCTATTTTCAAGTTGCTATACTCAAATTTAGTGTAGCTTAATCCATGCCCAAAGGGGAAACGCGGCTCTTTTTTTAGATATAAGTAAGTTCTTCCTTTTCTGATATCATAGTCCTCTATTGGGGGCAGTTCATCCATCGATCTATAGAACGTCAACGGCAACCTCCCGGCAGGATTATAGTCGCCGAATAAGACGTCTGCCAATGCAGTGCCCCCCTCTTCCCCTCCGTACCACATTTCCATGACTGCTGGTACTCTATCTATCCAATTCTCCATCGTTACAACGCCTCCGGCGTTTAATACCACGATCGTATTTTTATTGACTTCAGCTACTTTAAGAATTAAATCTTCTTGAGAACCCGGTAAACTCAAATCCTCACGATCGCTAAATTCACCTTCCTGGATTCCCACCACTATAATTGCTGCATCGGACTCTCCCGCAGCCTTCACAGCTTCTTTAACCTCATCAGAAGGAGAGCTTTCGATTTTACAGCCTTCTATATAGCGGACTTTGCTGGGGGCACCCTTGTTTTTAATGTCTTCAAGAGGAGATACCGCTTTAGACGCCACACCACTATAGCCGCCGAACTTCGTCTCATTCGCGTTTGGGCCCATGACCACGATCGATTTTATTTCTTCTCTATCCAACGGCAGTATATTGTCATTTTTGAGTAAAACTATCCCCTCACGAGCTGTTCTTAGAGCAAGATCTCTATGTTTTTCGCAATTAACCACATCATGGGGTATTTGAGCATAGGGTACTATTTCTGGGGGGTCAAACAAGCCTAACTGGAATCTCGCCCTAAATAATCGGGTGACCGCACGATCAATCGTTTCTTCGGAAACTAATCCATCCTCAACCGCTTTTCTCAGCTCTTTTAGTATCTCACCATTTTCTTCACAAGGAGAACCGGGCAAGCCTATTATACAGATAAGATCGCAACCAGCGTTTACTGCTAACGCTACTGCCTCCTCCGCTGTTTTTACATAACCGTGACCTTGGGGCGGGGGCTCATAAATATTTTCTATAGCGCCGCAGTCGGTGACGACAAATCCTTCGAATCCCCAATCTCTGAGTATAGCCAATAGGGCCTTATTGGCGCAACATGGGATGCCGTTGACTGCATTATACGCGCCCATTATCGATTGAGCTTTTCCTTCCTGGATACATGCTTTAAAGTGAGGCAGATAGTACTCCCTGAGCAACCTTTCATCGACATTTGCTGAGCCGCTGTGACGTCTGTTCTCCTCGCTATAAACGGCAAAGGCTTTAGGCGTCGCTATCGACTTTAAGTAATGGTTCTCACCTTGAAGGCCTTTGGTAAATGCCACACCCATTTTTGAGGTTAGATGTGGGTCCTCCCCATAGGTTTCCTCGGTTCTCCCCCATCTCGGATCTCTCGCCATATTAATTTCGGGACTCCAAAAGTTACGCCCCTCTCCTTTATGTAACGCCCTTGCTTCGTCCGAAATGACAGTGCTAACCTGGTAAATTAGATCTGGATCCCATGTGGCTGCCATCCCTATAGCCTGTGGGAATACAGTAGCTATCTCTCCCATTTCGGGAATATATGGGTCTGGAAATGGACCAGCATAGCCATGGAGCGCCTCATTCCACCATTCGTACTCCGGTATTCCCAACCGTTCAATTGCAGGTGCGTGGTTTTCCATTTGCGAGGTTTTTTCTTCCAGAGTCATCCTCGAGATTAGATCCCTGGCCCTTTCTTCAAACGATAATGTGGGATCTTCATATGGGTCTTTGATGCCGTTTTTGTTGAGATCCATGAATATTGATTTTTTATTCACCACATTTTCTTTTTTCATTCGTTTGCCTCCTCAGTTTCTCAGATCTAACACATTAGCCGTGCTTAGATCTTCCGACCTTTTGTTTGTGAGCTTGACCACGATAGTATCATCAGGTAGGCGAAAATTTTCGGATACTACAGCGCTAGACCGTTACAGTAAAGCTTATATCATCAAAATCCTGCTTAGCCTAAATGGATAAAGTTGTACTCGCCTATAGTGGAGGCTTGGATACCTCCGTGATCCTGAAATGGCTGATCAATAAGGGGTACGAGGTGATCTGTTTCGTGGGAGACGTGGGACAGAGGGAGAACTTCGATGAAGTTGAGAAGAAGGCGCAGAACATGGGTGCCTCCAAGATATATATCGGGGATCTGCGGGAAGAGCTCGTGACCGATTTCATCTTTCCCGCAATGCGCGGCAATGCCGTCTATGAGGGGAGGTATCTTCTGGGAACGGCTTTGGCCAGGCCATTGATAGCGAAGAAGCAGATCGAGATCGCGGCAGAAGAGAAAGCGGAGTACGTGTCACACGGCGCGACCGCTAAAGGCAACGATCAGGTCAGATTTGAGTTGGCGTACTATGCCCTAAACCCTGAGATAAGGATAATCCCCCCCTGGAAAGACCCCGTTTTTCTGGAGGAATTCAAGGGGAGGGGCGATCTTCTGGAGTATGCGAAAAAGTATAACATCCCCGTAAAAGCTTCAAAGGAAAAACCCTACAGCGAGGATGAGAACCTCATGCACATCAGCCACGAGGCGGGCGTGCTTGAAGACCCCATGTTCAGGCCTCCGGAAAATCTGTTCACTCAGACGATCTCACCAGCAGAGGCCCCCGACGAGGAGACGATAATTCAGATCGAGTTCAGAGACGGAAATCCAGTTAAGGTGGTAAACCTGAATGATGGGGCGACCAGGACTCAACCGTTGGAGCTCTTCATGTACCTGAACGAACTGGGTGGTAGAAACGGTATAGGGAGAGTGGACATGATCGAAAACCGGTTCATAGGCCTAAAATCGAGAGGAGTTTATGAGACCCCGGGCGCGACTATTCTGTGGAAGGCGCATAGGGATCTGGAGGGCCTAGCGATGGACAAGGAAGTCATGCATTTGAGAGATACGCTCATACCAAAGTTTTCCGAGTTGATATACAATGGGTTCTGGTTCTCTCCTGAGATGGATTTCATAATGAGCGGTTTCAACAAGAGCCAGGAGGCCATAGACGGAAAGGTGATCCTATCGCTTTATAAGGGGAACGTCAACGCCATCGGTAGGGAATCTCCGACTTCGCTCTACAATCAGGGCCTTTCCAGCATGGATATTGAGGGCGGCTTCAATGCCGCCGATTCAAGGGGGTTCATCGATATACACGCCCTGAGGCTAAAGGCACATAATATAGTCCTGCGTAGAGGTAAGCCCTATGAGTGGCGCCGAAAAACGTAGAAAGCTCTGGGAAAAGGGCTACCCATTGGACAAAAGAATAGAGGAATTTACAGTAGGTGAAGATTACATCCTGGATCAGAAACTAATCAGGTACGATTGCCTGGCCTCCATAGCCCATGCAAAGATGCTTGGGAAGATTGGCTTATTGAAAGAGGCCGAGGTAAAAAAACTGGTCGATGAGCTCAACCACATTATCGATCTAGATAAACGGAAAAAATTCGAGATATCGAAGGAACAGGAGGATTGCCACACCGCCATCGAGAACTATCTGACGGATAAACTGGGGGGGCTGGGAGAAAAGATACATACTGCGAGATCCAGAAACGATCAGGTGCTCACAGCTCTGAGGCTGTATTACAAGGATGAGTTGAACCATTGCCGAAACTTGATCGACGAGCTTGTGAAGAGCATAGAGGATTTTGTAGAGAGATACGGGGAGATAAAATTCCCGGGCTACACCCACATGAGGAAGGCCATGCCATCCTCTATCGCCCTGTGGAGTAATTCCTTTGTAGAATCGATGGAGGATGATCTGAAGATAGTAGATCTGGCGTTTAATCTCCTAGATCAGTCCCCGTTAGGAACCGGAGCGGGATATGGCGTACCTCTAGAGATAGATAGGGAGTGCACGGCCAAACTGCTTGGTTTTCGAAAGGTGCAGGGCAATCCGATCTACGCCCAAAACAGCAGGGGAAAATTTGAGACGACGATCCTTCACGCCTTAAGCCAGGTGATGTTCGACCTGAATAAGATCGCTTCAGATCTGATCCTCTTCTCGATGGGAGAGTTCGGCTACTTCGAGCTGCCGGAGGAGTTTTGCACGGGGAGTTCGATCATGCCACAGAAGAGAAATCCCGATGTCTTGGAACTGATAAGGGCTAGATATCATGAATTGGTCTCTCTCGAATTCCGAGTCAAGAGCATGATAAGCAATTTGCCATCGGGGTACAATCGAGACCTTCAACTGATAAAGGAGCCTATGATGTACGGATTTGAGATCGCGGAAGAGAGTCTGTCCATCATGGCCCTTGTTTTTGGAGAACTGAAGGTCAACGAGAAGAATTGTGGTAAAGCCATGACCGATGACCTGTATGCTGCGGAGGAGGTCTATGAGCTGGTCAAGAAAGGAGTACCCTTTAGAGAGGCATACAGGAAAATAGGTGAGAGGTATAGGGGATAGTAATGGGGCTAGCGATGTAGAGAATGGAGAGTTGCGTCCGTCCCAATTCTCTTAATACAGGAGTCAGTTCATCGACCCATTCTCTAAAGAGGGTGTAGGGTTGACACGCTCTAGCCGTTTCATTTGCAGTTTCATTTGCAATAAGATAGTATTGGTAGGTCAGAACGACACAATCCGAATAGAGCTCCGATATCTTTTTCATCTTCCCGGAAAGCCCTTGATAGGAAGGATAACCGGCGAGGAGTTGAGAACAGTTGACGCTGGTGTAGAATTGCTCGGAGAAGTAGGAAGCCAGAGCTAGGGTTTGCTCCTTGAGCATGTCGATCCCAACATAGAGGCCAAGCAAGCTTCTGATGGCTTCGAAGATCCCTCTACTCAACCCAAACGATAGTAAATGCCCGGTAATCTCGAGATTTCCTCTCAGAGCAAAAGTGGATCTCACCCCCATCGTCATGAGATTTACCGCAGGCACAGATGGATAGAAAATCCTGAAACCCCCCAACCTCCCCATATTCCTCATCAGTGCGCTTTCTATCCTCCCGGGCTTTGGAGTGGGGTCTCCCGTTACTGAGAATGTACTTAAGGCCCAGCCAGTTGGCCCAAATGCTTCTCTCATCGGCTCATACGCGCGGATGAAGCTGTCTGTAGAGTTGCTAAAATCTTCGATAGGGACGGCGATGTACCCGGTAGTTTGATTCAAGAAGGGCGCATATGGGTCCAGCAGATAGGCGTTGAACCCGTCATAACCTACCACCACTAGATTATGCGCCGCGCCGGTTGGCTCGGACAAATTGAAGGTGGAGTAATAGGGCAGGTAGTAAGGGTCCACTCCCACTATCACTGGCCTATCCTCTGAAACGTTCTCCTTTATCCTGGCCCAGTAATCGCCCCAATAATCAGTCAAGTTGCTCGGGTACCAATATTCGTATTCAACACCGAGCAAGCTCGAGGCGAACTCCACACTATCTATCATCAATGAGATGAACCTCCCGCTCACAGCAGAACCATGGATCAGAAGATAACCGCCTGAAAACGGGGCGCCCATGAGGAACAACAGCTCCCCAAGGGCGACATCGACCCCCAGGTAGTTAAGAACCATGGTCTTGGATGCATAGCTGCAGTAGTAAGGGGTCTCTTGAGAAACAAATGGAACGTCTTCTATAACCCACTCATCGGGCAAAATCTCCGCATTGGATGATCCCAACGAGGCGAAAGGATGTATAAGGATTAAGAGAGCTATTGGCAGGGCAAATTTAGCATGCATTTAATTAAGATATAGTTGTACTCATACTTAAGTCATCCATCGAAGACTGCGCCTCTTAATCGCTCCTGTTTATTTAATCTTCTCGAGCACCGGGGTTACGTCTATCCTGTGGTAATTAAAGCCCATCCTTTTCTCATCCGAGCCGAAGGCCAAACCCAGGAGTTGGGAGATGTGCAACACCGGTAGACCGTCCTCCGGCTGAGCCTGATCATACTGCAGGTGGCAGAATGGGCACGGCGTGACCAAGCAGTCCGCTCCCGCTTCTTTAACCGCTTCGTACTTCTTCAGGGTCATTGCCTTTGCCAATTCGGGGTTTCTGGCCCTAACTCCTCCCCCAGCTCCGCAGCACAGGTTCTTGTATCTATAGTCGATCGATTTAGCACCAGTCCACTCGACTATCTCGTCCAGTATCGTAGGCTTCTCGGCCTCTCCTAAGCCTCTGGTCTCCGTAGGTTTCAGGAAGTGACAGCCATAATGGACGGCCACGTTCAAATTCAGCTCTTTTTTCACTTTTCCTCTTACTCTATCCTCGCCCATGTCTCTGTATAGCACCTCGGCCTCGTGCCTAACTTCAGTGGTACCATTGTATTTCATTCCCACCTTTTTCAGAATCTTGTTTACCTCCTCCAGCTTTTCGGGCTCCTGTCTGAGTTCATAGTTTGATTCGAACAGGGACCCATAACAACCGTTGCAGATGGTCATTAGCTGATTTCCATCACTCTCGGCCAGAGCTAGATTCCTGGCTCCAACCGATAGCCAGGTCGGCTCACTGAATGACCTGAAGACTCCAGGGGCGGGGCAGCACGACGCGCCCTCTAGATCTTTATACTCCACATCCAGAGCATCGAGAACGTCCCTGGTCGAGCTCTCTATGCCTGGGTATCTCAGGGGCGCTATGCATCCCCAAAACATTGAAAATTTCATTTTTCCTCCTTATATCCTATGAGGCTATCGAACCCATTCGCTTTCATTATCGTCTTTAGATCTTCCAGGGCCTTTTTGCTTCCGAGGGTTGTATGAGGTACTCCATCTAAACCAAGCGACTTCCTCAGCTTCTCATGCTTATCCTTGAAGGACACCGCGTGCCCAAAAATGAAGAGGTTTTTTGCCGTGCCCTTGTGAGCATCGGCCATGTAACCAGCCTGAGCCGCCAGATTTCTGAGGTAGAGTATTATCTTGGGGATCTTAACCCCCCTGGGGCACCTTTCCTGGCAGGTGTAGCAGGTGGTGCAGTCCCATAGGTCATCGTTTGGAAGTATGTCATCCTTCAAACCCAGCTGAGCGAACCTTATCATCTTTCTGGTCTTGAAAGAGGTTATCTCGCTTGAGGGACAGCTTGCTGTGCACGTCCCGCACTGGTAGCACAGGAAAAGAGATTTATCCCCCTCTTTTGCGACCTTCTCAGCGAATTCAGGATCAATCATTTTCGCCATGGTTAAGGTAATAGGGGCGCACTATTTATTTATTTCCGTATGATTACCATATAGGGTAATCAGGTCGATGAAGGTGATAGCGTGCTCAGCTACGAGCTTTGCTCTTTCCCTTTCAGTCAGGGCGACGCCCTCTATGAAATAATTAAGGTCCTCTGGGGGGTTGTTGTCCTTTTTTACCACCTCATATTTCAGGCAACTCTTATCCAGATAATCGAAGCCGATTCTTTGAGCGCCATACCTGAGCTCTGAGAACCTGTTTTCATCGTTGTTTTTTACTAGGTAGAGCTTCTCAATTCCTATCGTTTGCGGGGTAATACCGAACTCGAAGCTGTAGACGGGGTCGTCGAAAACGACCCCTCTAAGAAATCCAAGTTTTGCCAATTTGAAGTTGAACTCATCGTTGGATACCTCCAATGGAGCGTCAGATCGTCCCCTCTTTTCCAATAAAGCTTTTCCGATCGGCGAGACTCCTATCGGCCCATCTTCATCTACACCTCCCTTCAGGAGCTCCAAAGCGTTCAAGATCTTCTTACCATCTGGAGTCAAAAAACTCCCTCTAACCCCCTTTTCGACCAATTTGATTCCAAGTCTTTCCTCCATCTGCTTTACAGCTCTATTTAGAACGGGAGGGCTTATCCCCAGCTCGAAAGCGGCTTCGGCTTGTGATTTTTTTTCATCCACCTTCTTTAAAATCTCGAGCCTTTTTCCGCTCACCTCTTTTCCGTCCACCATAAGCGCTGGTCTAAGGTCTATTCTAAGTTCGACCATCACTGCTATAAGCGATTGTTATTAAATCCCTTTGCCTCTATCGCCTCCATGACTTTAGATAGGTTTTCTTTTACTGTTTTCGCACCATCCAGAATCACGTATCCTCTGCGCTTAGCGAGCTCCATGTATGTTTTTTGCACATCCTCGAGGAAGGCCGATACTTCGTAACGATCTCTGAATTTCCCCTTTCTCGAGATCCTCCCCATCGCTATTTCGGGATCGATCTTAAGAAGAAACGTTATATCCGGGGGCAGGGTGAACGGTTCCGAAATCGCTTCGAGCCAGGACATGGGATCCTTCATAAGGTCCCTGAGGCTTGTTCCCTGGTATGCGAGGTTAGAGCCGTGATATCTGTCCGATATTACGGTGAAACCTTTTTTCAACCACTCTCTAACGAGGGAGACATGATAAGAATGATCTGTGGAGAATAGTAGCGCTATGGTCATCTCATCCCATTCGCCCATGTGCTCAGTTATGATCTTCCCGACAGGGCCCGAGGTGGGCTCTTTGGTAAGCTTTGCTCTGCACCCCTTTCTCACCAACTCGTCGTGAAGAGTTTTAGCTAGAGTGCTCTTCCCGCAGCCATCTATGCCCTCGAAGGTTATAAGCACTTCTCTAAATCGCCCTTTATGGATAAAGGTTTCTCGGGGAATAAAGGTAAAATATAAATTGGGGGAATATTGTAAGGAGTTATGGAGAAGTATCAAGAATACCTGATATGTCTCATCCTATCGATCCCCTTCCTACCAGCCGCGCTTCTTTTGAACAGGCTGGAACTGTTAGCAGTACCCACTGGTTCGTTGATAGTCTGCTTCGCGCTGTCCATACTTTACACTTTCCAATCTGAGACCGATAGGTTTACCCTGCTCTATATGGTCTCGACCTTTGCGCTCGCGACAATATTTTTTACCCTCCACTACTTAAAAGACATATGGATTCAAACCCTCCTCATCGCTATGATCGTCGTTGGAAGCGTTGGGTTATGGCTTGTCCTCAATAAGCTCTTCTACCCTAATTATCCGGGAAGTCTGAAGATGGGGTAGGCTGAGAGATCTTGATTCTATCGCTATTCTGTAAAATTTATCTCCTCTTATCCCTTTACTAGAGGGACGGATGAAGAGTTTATGCGTTCTTTGCAGAGGCACTAAAGCGCTGTGCGGGAAGAACAGGTGTCCAGTTCTGGTTCGGGCTAGATACTGGAACCAAACGAGATCGCTCATCGATAGCCTGGAGCTCAACGGCTCTTCCCCCCCGGGGGTCTTCGTGGGGAGATATGGCTATCCAAAGGTGTTCGTTGGGCCGTTAATACCTCCGATACATGGGGACACGTCCCTACTCGACACTCCTGAGCTCTGGGTGGGTAAGACCATAGATGACATAGTCGGTTTCAGGAGTTCACTTATAAGGACGAAGGTCCCGATAAAGATCGAGGATACCGACAACAAAATCGCGGAGATCGTAAGGGACATATCTCTAGCGGGGTCTTCGATCGATCTGGAAGCGACTCTCCTCAAAAAACCGTTCGGAAGGGTGGTGTTCAGCGACTCCGTGCAGCCGCTGGGACCGAGCGCCCCTCTGAAGAGTTTGGATCTCTCAACGATAAAGTTGGACCAGAAGATGGAGCGGAGAAGCGCCGATACAGACCTGAAGGCTAATCCGGCTGTGATCGAGCTTTATAAGGATGGGATAGAGATCTCAAGGATAGAGAAGAGCTTTAGCACCGGTAGCTATGGTCTGAAAAGAGGGAGGAAGTTGGTTCCGACCAGGTGGGCTATAACTGCAGTGGATGACATAATATCCAAATCGCTCAGAGAGAAGATCAAGGAACACCCCACGATAGATGAATACCGGGTGTATAGGACGATCGGGATCGACAACAGGTGGTTTATCCTGATGATGCCTCTGGTTTGGATGTATGAGCTTATTGAGGCCTGGTATCCAAATACCACGTGGAACCTGTATGGGGGAGAGACCGCCATATATAACTCTGCAGAGGGCTATGAAGGCAGGAAAAAATACGCGGAGATAGGTGGATGCTACTACGCTGCTAGACTGGCGGTCACGGAGAAACTGCTGTCGGAGAGGAGACAAGCAGCGGTCCTGATTTTGAGAGAAGCCCATCCGGGCTACATAATGCCGGTTGGTGTCTGGAACGTTAGGGAGCATGTGAGAGATGCCCTTAAGAAAAAATATCAGTCCTACGATTCTCTTGATAGCGCCCTTGAGGAGGTTATGAAAGTGATGGACATACCCCTATTAAAGTGGATAGAGAACTCTTCTATTTTGGGAGAGTTGAAACGCCAGAGAAGACTGGAGGAGTTTATAGGGGATGATGGAATATAAGGTCATAAGCTGCAAGACTGCACTGTCCCCTTCGAAGCTTTCTGGCATAGATTACGCTCTTAATCCTTACAGAGGGTGTTCAAACGGTTGCCTCTACTGCTATGCCCCATACGTTTTGAGAGCTGCACCTGAAAAGTGGAGCGAAAAAATTGAGGTCAAGCTTAACATGCCAGAGGTTTTAAACAGGGAGATTAGGAGGGTTAAGGGGATAATCGGCATCGGAACGGTTACCGATCCCTATCAGGATGGTGAGAAAAGATATCTTGTGACGAGGAAATGCCTGCAGGTGATTTCTTCTTTGTCGTCCCCTCCTCCGGTGACTATACAGACCAAGTGTTCCCTGGTCAAAAGAGATCTAGACCTTCTTCAGCAGTTGAAGGGAGTGAACGTCGGTTTCACCATAACCTCGTTAGATGACTCTTTAGCATATGAACCCCATTCATCTTCGAACAGAGAGAGAATAGAGTGTGCTAGAGAGTTAAAAAGAGCAGGGATAGAGATCTGGGCATTTATCGGGCCCGTACTACCGGGTATAACCGACCTGGATATAGAGGGGCTTATCGACGAGTTGAGCGATTTCCCTCAGATTTTCGTGGACAGGTTCAGGCCAAAGCCAGGGATGTTGGAGAGGATAGAGCATGCTCTCGTGGAGAAGGGGGAAGACGAACTGGCAGAAAAACTGGCAAGTTCTCTGCGGGATAGGGGATACTTTCCCAGGGTGATGAAAAGAATTGAAGAGGCATGTGACTCTAGAGAGATAAGATGTGAGGGAGGATTTTAAGTAGAGCAGTATGAAATTTTTAAGTAGAGCAGTATGAAATTTTTAAGTAGAGCAGTATGAAATTTTTAAGTAGAGCAGTATGAAATTTTTAAGTAGAGCAGTATGAAATTTTTAAGTAGAGCAGTATGAAATTTTTAAGTAGAGCAGTATGAAATATTAGAGCATACGAGAGTAATAATTTATAGACCGGAAGTATATGGGGTGGCATGGAACTTCCCCAAGGATACTCTGACCCGGCGATAGAGGAGATATTAAAAATAGCGCACAAGGATGTTGAGGAGGAGTACGGGGCTTTTGAGGTCCCCTCGTCAGTGAGAAGGGAGATATTCGAGAAGTGCAAGGATGCTGCTAAAGAGTACCACTCGCAAATAGCATATGAAAGCGCGAAAAGCGAGATGATATCTTTTCTGACCAGAGGTTTCTTAAGTGTAGGATAAGACCAGGGAGAGAAAAGGGCCAAGCGGACAGGAGATCCTTGTAAAGGCGGTTGAGAAGGGGTCAGAGGGTTTGTAATCGTAAGTTTCAGCCGATAGGTAGACCCAGCTTTTTTTGATATATTTTTTGATATATGGCTCAAGGGCTCCCAGAGATAAGAGATAATTAAATACCATGAATTGCATATCTATCGAGAAACGATAGGTGAGAAAATGAAGAAAGCGCTGGCAATAGCCGTATCGGCTCTGGCGATAATTTCCTTCTTTACCGGCGTGCTACCAGCAAATGGTGCCGAAGAAGAATTCGAGGAAATGCTCGCGACACCAACTCCAGTCCCAAGGGATCTTGCCATACATGAGATGGAGCAGTGGATTCGTGCAACCATCCCCGGTGTAGACTCTCAACTGGGGGCACTATTTTATGTTTTTGCCGGCACATCGGATGCAAGGTTAGAGCACCCGGCACAATTGGCGAAGATCTATCATGACATGGAATACGAACCAGCCAGGGAGTGGCTCTTTGATAGCGTTATAAACCCTCTACTTGAGTCAAAACGGGTTGATCTCCAGAAGGGAGATGTTTTCGAAGTTGAGGAGTTAACCCGCCTGAACATAGCTAAATTGTTGTATTACTACGTGAGGGACAAAGTCGATTTCATGGGCACGGATCTTGTTGAGGGGTGGATGGTAGATCGTTCTTATTACCCGGAAATAATAAGGAACTACCTCTACCCAGCGGATTACCCGATTCCGTTAGGAGGGCTAATACCGCCGTTTTGCAAATACCCGGTTCAAACTCTGGCCTCCCGTAAGGGATTTTGTGAGAGTCAGGCACCTGCTCTGGCCTGCCTTCTAAAGCTGATGGGTTTTGAAGTGGCCATGGGATATATACCTAATATTCCTCTACCCTACTTCTATGGACTACCGCACTGCTACTGCTTCCTCAAGGATGAAGGCTGGGGGATAGGAGACTGGGAACTGGAAGAGGACATGTTCGGCGATCCGATGCCCGGTAAATGGATCCGGCTGGACCCGATATGGAATCCAGTACACAGCGGAGGAGTTGGCCTGGAGTTCGGCCAGGATCTTCCCCTGTATGAGCAACCCGAATATAAGTCGCTTATGACCTGGGGTTTGGTCTAGAGCTTTTCTTCTCTTTTTCTTTTTTCGCTAAAAAAGGAAAATTCGCTAAAAAGGAAAAGGAGATATGTTCAATAGGCGTTAATCAAAGAATGTTCCTTGAGACCAAGTGGTTTGGCAGTTTTCTCATCGATGAGGAGATGAGAATAGAAGAGAAAAGATTATTCCCCCAAGAAACTATAGAAAAAAAGCTCAGAGCTATTTTAAATGGAGAAATACTCGACGAGGAGCTGGAATTGACCGATCGAGAGAGAATAGGGGTGAGGGACAGACGGTTATTATCCCTTAAAAATGCGGAGTTAACATCTTTTCAAATAGAAATTCGGGGGGAAGATTACGGCTACAGTCAGCAGCTCCTCCGCGATGCGATGGTCTTGATAGCCGAAGACAAAATAAAAAACTTCGTGGAGATGGACCTCATCGAGAACGTGCACCTTCTGGAGCATTTGGAATCTTTTAAAGTTAGGATAGATAAAGAGAAAGATCTCGTTAAAGAGGTTGAAAAATCCATAGTCACGACCAGGAAAAATATTGAAACGTGGATGGGCGAGAATTCACCGAACCTGAAGGAGGTTTTAGGGCCCATCCTGGGCGCCAGGATGATAACAAAAGCTGGCTCTTTAGAAAAGTTGGCCAAGATGAACACCAGCACTATCCAGGTCCTTGGATCGGAGAAATCGCTGTTCAAGCACCCGGCGAAGCCTCCAAAACATGGCCTGCTCTACCAGCATCCTTCCGTCAGAAGATCCCCAGATAGGGGAAAGGCGGCCAAAACTCTAGCAAAAGAGGTAGCACTGGCTAGCAGAAGAGATTTCTTCCTTTGAAGTTGGGAGAACAAGCCATTCTTACGGTGTCATTTGAACAGTGCTTCTGGATGAGATGAAATCCCCACTTATATAGTCTTTGCGTATGAGACTATGTCCCAGATCAAATAAAGGCAGACAATGGGCAGGATCATACTCTCAATGATGAAATAATAACCCGAAAAGCCGAATTCACCGTAGAGGGAATAGCTCACTATATCCGCGATGGAGTGCGACCACAGGATGATCACAACGATTAAAAGGTCATATAAGATCTTGGAGAGCAATGATTTCCTCGCTATTTTTAAGAGGAGGGCGGTCAAATAGACGGTGGCCGTGGTGACCGCTATAGAAGAGACCAGGAAGGTTATCGAGACGCTATCCATCAAAACAACCTCCTTTTTTCCTCAATGCTCTTCAGCAGATAGAAAACCGTCACGAGCCATGACACCAACATGAAAAGAGTGAAAAAGGTGCTTATCCAGTTGTGTTCTGGGCCCACAAAAATCGTATAGGAGAGCAAGGTGAAGAGGGTGACGGTTAAGGGAAAGATTAGGGCTGCAAATTTACCGATCTTTTTTCTGTATGATGCGGTAATTATGACCATTACTCCGAAGCATATCATCCCAAATATCTGCGTGGCTACCACCGCGTCCCATGTGTCCATACCCTATTATAATACGAGGGATTTTTAAAGGCTTGTCCTAAGATGATATCGCCGAAAGTCGATGCCTCTCCAATGAAGAAGACCGAGCAATATAGCCAGCACAGCAACATTTAAGTAGCGCTTTCTTTATGCTAGGGCGCTTTGACGCCAGACGCATTGGTCAACCTTAAACAGGCGCCTATCTGGCCCCCACATTTTGGGAGCCTTGGTGTGTCACGGCTCATAGCGAAGGTAGAGAATGAAAAAACACCATCCGAAGAGAGGTTCTATGGCGTACTCTCCAAGAAAGAGGGCCAGAAGCGAAATACCTCACATAAAGAACTGGCCTGAGGGTGGGGACTCGCCAAAGATCCAGGGCTTTGCGGGTTTTAAAGCGGGCATGACCCATACATTGGTAGTGGACTACAGGCCCACCAGCACGACCTCGGGCATGGAGGTGCAAATACCTGTGACGGTTGTCGAAACCCCTCCCATGGGCGTCGCTGCCTTGAGGTTCTACGGTAGGGGGGAAAACGGCCTGGAAGTGATTGGTGAGGAATGGGCGAAAGTCGACAAAGAACTGTCACGAAGTAGAAAAGTGGGTAAGCCTGGCCCCAAAGAAGTAAACCTTGAGAGAGTAGAGGAGATTAGAATTCTAGCATACACGAAACCCCGGGTTGTTTCCGGTGTACCAAAAAAATCCAGCGATCTGATGGAGTTCAGAATTGGGGGAGGGTCGATAGATAACAGAATCGAGTATGCGAGAGGGTTGCTGGGAAAGGAGATAACCATAAGGGATTTCTCCAAGGAAGGTGACATGATAGATGTGATCGGCGTTACGAAGGGAAAAGGGTTCCAGGGCTCAGTTAAGCGATGGGGCGTCAAGATACAGAGCCACAAGAACTCCAAGAACCGGAGGGATGCGGGCAATCTAGGCCCTTGGCACCCAGCCTATGTGAGATCAACGGTGCCTCAGGGGGGGCAAATGGGCTATCATCAGAGGATAGAGTTCAACAAGAGGGTATTGAGGATCGGGGATGAGGGAGGGGAAATAACTCCGAAGGGTGGTTTTCTGAATTATGGGGAGGTAAGAAACAGCTACGTTGTGATACACGGGACTATACCCGGTCCCGCCAAAAGGCTCATAAAGTTGAGAGATCCCATACGGAGAAAGGGAGTTGAGATTGAGAAGCCTGAAATCAACTACGTTTCTTTAGCATCCAAGCAGGGGATATGAGATGAAGGGCATGATATTATCGATGGATGGAAAGAGGATTAAAGAGATCGAACTGCCCCCATTCTTTGAAACCCCTTACAGACCCGATCTTATAAGGAAGGGATTCACTATATCGAGGAAAAATGGAAGGCAACCTTATGGTGCAAAGCCAACCGCTGGTAAGGAATACTCGGTCGAGTGGTGGGGAAAGGGGAGAGGAGTTTCCAGAACTCCAAGGATAAAGGGCACGAGAAGGGGGGCCTTCGCACCGAACACCGTGGGTGGTAGAAGAGCACACCCATCAAAGGCCGAGAAGGTTCTTAAGAGAAAGATTAACAAGAAGGAGAGAACCCTGGCGATAAAGTCTGCACTGGCCGCAACAGCTAGTGAGGAGGGGGTGAGAAAAAGGGGTCACAAGTTCGAGGAGGGCCTGAAATTTCCAATAGTGGTCGCTGATAGATTCTCCAGAATAGATGACACGAGGAAAATGCTAGGCTGCCTGAGATCGATAGGGGTCGTTGTGGATGTCGAGAGGAGCATAGAGGGGAGACATGTGAGGGCCGGTAGAGGAAAAAGAAGGGGTAGGAAGCGAAGGATCCCGAAGTCCCTCCTGATAGTCTCCGAGAGGGCGCCAAAGGGCGCTAGAAACCTAAGCGGTGTAGACATAGTGAAGCCAGGGGCTCTGGGCGTTGAGGAACTTGCACCTGGGGGAGACCCGGGGAGGCTAACAATTTACACGGAAAAGGCTCTAAAAACGTTGCAGGAGAGGTTTGGAAATGGTTAGAACTGTTCTATATCCCTATGTGAGCGAGAAGGCGATGATTCTCATGGAGATGGAGAATAAGCTCATTATGGTGGTACTGAGAAACGCTAAGTCGAAAGATGTAAAAAAAGACGTGGAAGAGCTATACGAGGTGGAGGTGGAGAAGGTCAACCTCTACATAACTCCAAAGGGGGAGAAGCATGCAATAGTCAAGTTAAAGCCCGATTATTCGGCTGAGGAGATTGGAATGAGGATAGGAGTGTTCTGATCATGGGGAAGAGGTTGATCTCTCAGAGGAGGGGAAAAGGATCGGTATATAAGGCGCCGAGCCATAGGTATAAGTCCAATGCTAAATACCCAAACTCGAAATCACTTTCGGGCAAGGTCCTAGATCTGGTACATGACCCGGGCCATACCGCAGTTCTGGCTCTGATATCGTGGAAGGATGGAGGAGAGAGTTTCGTGCTATCGCCAGAAGGTCTGAAGGTCGGAGATGAGATAGGGAGGGATGGAAAGATAGGGGATGTGATGGAGCTGGCATCTATACAAAAAGGGGCCCCCATCTTCAATATAGAGCTCAGGAGAGGGGATGGTGGCTCGTTGGCTAGGGGGGCTGGTACTTATGCTACCGTCGTCTCTCATGACGGAGATTGGGCCATGGTCAAACTTCCATCTGGAAAATTCAAGAAGTTAAAGGCTGACTCAAGAGCCACTATTGGTGTGGCCTCGGGCGGAGGAAGAAAAGAGAAGCCTCTCCTTAAGGCTGGAAAGAAGAAAAATGTCTTGAGAAGCAAGGCCAAGAAATTCCCAATTGTGAGCGGAGTGGCTAAGAATCCTGTTGACCATCCCCATGGTGGGGGTGCACATCAACATGTTGGAGGAAGGGGATCCGTAGCCAGGGGAGCTCCCCCCGGTCAGAAGGTCGGCACCATAGCTCCTAAGAGGACCGGAAAGAGGTGATATTATGGTTAATGAAAAGACTGGAAAGAGAAAAGGCAAGAAGAGAAAGAGGATGGAGGTCAGGAGGAAGAAAGAGTTCGCCTACAGAGGACACACTTTGGAAGGGCTCTTGAAGATGAGCATGAGCGAACAGAGAGCTCTCTACCCGACCAGGATTAGAAGGAAGATCGAGAGAGGCTTGAGTGAGGAACACAGAAAGTTCCTTAACAGAGTGGTGAAGGAAGGAGACAAAAAACCTGTGAAGACCCATCTTAGAGATATGATCGTGCTACCCCAAATGGTCGGAAGGCGCATAGGGATACACGATGGGAAAAATTTCAGGGTGATTGCGGTGATGCCAGAAATGATTGGACATTACTTGGGTGAGTTCGCTTTGACGAGAAAACCGGTGAAGCACTCTGGACCAGGTGTAGGTGCGACCAGATCAAGCAAGTATCTGCCATTGAAGTGAGGTGAAATGAAAGGTTACTCGAGTGAAGCGAGCCCGGATACGACATCAAAGACCCTGGGAAAAGACCTTACCCTCTCCCTCAAGAAAACGGTTGAGGTATGCAACTACGTCAGGGGGATGAGGTGCGACGTCGCGAAGGAGCTACTTAGAGAAGTTCTAGATGAAGTGAGGGCAATACCGTTCAGGCGATACACGGGAGGGGTTGGGCATAGACCAGGTATGGGCCCTGGTAGATATCCTAGAGGGAGTACGGAGGCGGTGTTGGATTTGATAGAGGAGGCTGAGGCAAATGCCGAATATAAGGGATTGGACTTCGAGAGCATGCGCATCAAGCACATAGCCGCAAGCAAGGGTGAAATAGTCAAGGGGTGGAGGCCAAGGGCCAGGGGAAGGAGTACCCCGAAAAATAAATCGAAGGTAAACTTGGAAGTAATTCTAGAGGAGATAGTTTAATGGCCGTGGAGAGGATATTCGTTCAGGAGGGGATAAAGAGAAACGCCGTAAAGGAATTCCTGAGAGATGAGATGGGAAGGGCAGGTTTTGGGGGGGTTGAAGTCAGGCGCACTCCGATCGGCACGAGGATAGTCGCTTACGCTGATAGGCCTGGGATAGTAATAGGTAGAAAAGGACGAACGATAAAGAGGATGACGGCCAGGATAGAGAAAACCTTCAACGTGGAGTCCCCTATACTCGAGGTGCAGGATATAGAAAATCCCAATCTCAACCCTTTAATAGTGGCTCAGAGGATAACAGATGGCCTTGAAAGGGGCTGGCACTTCAGGAGGGTCGGGCACTCGGCCGTTAGGAGGATAATGGAGGCTGGAGCTAGGGGGTGTCAAATCACAATATCGGGCAAGCTTAGAGGGAGAAGGCACAGAACCGCTAAGTTTACAGCCGGCACGATAAAGCATTGTGGGGAGCCCGCTGAAAGGTGGATGAAGGAGGGTTTCAGGGTGGCAAAGCTTAAACCTGGAGTCATAGGGGTAAAGGTCAAGATAATGGGCCCGGAGGCGGTCCTACCGGACGAAGCGCAGGAGAAACCTGAGATAGTCGCAGAAGAGATCGCAACAGAAAAAGCGGAGTCAGCGCCCGAAAAAGTAGAGACCGAGACGAAAAAAGCCGAGAAGGAAGAGAAACCCAAGCCGAAAGAAAAAGTGGAGACAGCGACGGGAATAGAGATGGAAGAGCTGAGGAAACCGGGAAAAGGAGAGAAAGAAAAACCCAGGGAGCAGGAGCCAGAGGAGGCTACCGATGTATAAGAGCGGCGAGATCAGAAGTTGGTCGCCAGAAGAAAGGAAGCAGAGACTTAAGGAGGTTGATGGTGAGCTGCTCCGTGAGCGTGGCATGGCCTCGATGGGTGGAGCTCCCACCAACCCGGGGAAAATAAGAGCTCTCAGGACCACTCTGGCTAGAATATTGACGATAATGAGGGAGGAGGGAGAGCATGACTGATATCTGCGAAAAGTGCGGCCTACCCAAAGATCTCTGCGTGTGCGAAGATATAGCTAGGGAACAACAGAGGGTTAAGATATTCGTGGTGAAGAGGAGATATGGGAAGTTGGTAACCGTGATAGAAGGTCTTGACAGAAAGACTATAACCTCCCTCGCGAAAAAATTGAAGGGGATTTGCGCTTCGGGAGGAACGATAAAGAACGGAAGAATAGAACTCCAGGGCGGTCATCTTGAGACCGTTAAAAAGTGTTTGGATGGGGGAGGCTATCAGGTGGAGGTTGTGAAGTGATGTATCCATATATGCTGATAGGACATGATGTCACGATAAAAAGCTCAAAAGACCCAACACTCGAAGGGAGAAGTGGGAGGGTCCTGGAAGAGACGAAAAAAGTGCTGATACTCGAAGAGCAAGGGGGGGAAAAATCGATGGTAGCAAAGGGGATATGTACCTTTTCCCTGAGAGATCGTTCGATAAACGGCAGGGATCTAACTCACAGACCAGAGGAAAGAATCAAGAGATTCATCCGGGGGAGGTGTAGAGGATGGTAAGAGATATTGGCATTGAGGTTGAACCTCCCAAATCTTCATGCGATGATCCCAACTGTCCATTTCATGGGTCTTTGAAAGTTAGGGGTGCTAAGTTAGAAGGCAGGGTAGTGAGCGATTTGATGCAGAGGGGCGTGGTGGTGGAAAGGGAATATCTTCATTATCTGCCAAAATATGAGAGGTATGAGCGGAGAAGGGGGAAGTACCTGGCACACAATCCAGATTGTATAAAGGCAAAGAAAGGAGATAAAGTGCTAATAGCCGAGTGCAAGCCGTTGAGCAAGCGTAAGTCATTTGTGATCGTGGGGGTAAGAGAATGAAGGGAGTGGGAGCGACGATAACCAGGGGCTTGCAGACCGGTTCGAAAGTGGCTTGCATAGACAACACCGGCGCGAGGGTGGTGGAGATAATCTCTGTGATAGGATATAAGGGCACAAGGAGAAGGTACCCAAAAGCCGGTATAGGAGATATGGTGGTGGTCTCTGTCAAGAAAGGTAAACCCGAGCTTAGAAAACAGCTCTTCGATGCAGTCGTGGTCAGGCAGAAGAGGCCTTACAGAAGACCTGAGGGGATAATGGTTTCGTTCGAGGATAATGCGGTGGTGCTTACGAACAGAAATGGCGATGCTAGGGGGTCTGGCATAAAAGGCCCGATCGCAAGGGAAGCTGCGAATCGATGGCCCAGGATCGCGGCCATCGCGAGCCTGGTCGTTTAGGTGATGAGATGAAGAATATGGCGAACATAGGAAGTCATTTGAGCAACGATCTGATCTTGAAGTATGGGAAAAGGTCCGTATCCTTGAGAGAGGGGGACACGGTTAAGATAGTTAGGGGCGCCGCCAAAGGAAAAAGCGGAAAAGTTTTGAATGTTGATAGGGGAAGGTCACTGGTGAGCGTGGAGGGTTTCACTATCGCTAAGGCTGATGGCACTCAAAAAGAGCGCTGGGTTCGTCCTTCAAACCTCCTGATTACGAAACTTAACCTTCAAGATCCCTGGAGGAGAAGGAAACTGGGGCTCGGGGGAGTTGAGGAGAAGGAAGAGGTAGAAGAGTTGGAGAGTCAAGCAGAAGAGGAAGGGATAGAGGGGGAAGATAGCGATGTCTAGGCATACGAAAAGATTGACAGTACCAAGATCTTGGCCCCTGGAAAGGAAAACGGCTAAATGGGCCATGAAAATTCCTCCAGGTCCTTATCGAAAGGAATACTCCATGCCTCTGGCGATGGTTTTGAGAGATCTGTTAAAACTCTGCGATACCGCCAGAGAGGCGAGACTTATCGTAGGGTCGGGAAGCGTTTTGGTGGACAACTCCATAGTAAGAGAGCCCAAATTCCCAGTAGGGATAATGAGCAGCATCAGCATACCCTCTATGGGCCTGAATAAGATCATGTTGGTAGACAGAAGGTGCAAACTGTCTCTGGCTGAAATAGATGCGCAGAATGCGCAGACTAAACTTTGCAAGATAGAGGAGAAAACCAGCATAAAGAAGGGGAAAACTCAGCTGAATCTTCACGATGGGAGATGCATAGTGCACGAGATAGATGAGGGTGATAAGGTGGGAGACACGCTGAAGATTGAACTCCCTGGTCAGAAGATAGTCAAACGCTATCCTCTGAAGGAGGGATCTTTTGCGTTAGTGACCGGGGGAAAACATGTCGGTCAAGTTTCAAAGATCGTTGGGGTTTCAAAAGGAGGGTTCTCCTCCCCCCCAGTTGTGAGCTTTGAAGGATTTTCAACCATAAAGAAACACGTCTTAGTGGTTGGAGATCTGGCCCCAGAGGTTCCAATATGAAGAAAGATCAGAATCCCAATAAGGAGATATTCCTGGACAAGGTGGTAGTCAACATGGGCGTTGGCGAGGGCGGCGAAAAGTTGGCGAAGGCTGAGCGTCTGCTCCAGCAATTAGCTGGACAAAAACCAGTTCGCACTGTATCTAAAAGCACAAATAGGGAGTGGGGGATAAGAAAGGGTATGCCCATAGGTTGCCAGGTAACTCTTAGAGAGGATAAGAGTGAAGAGCTTTTGAAAAAAGCGATATGGATAAGGAACAACAGATTGCCATCATACTCATTCGACGATAATGGTGGGTTCTCCTTCGGTATCCCAGATCATACGGATTTCGGGATAAAGTATGACCCAGAAGTGGGGATATTTGGCATGGATGTTTGCATAACCTTGAAGAGAAATGGTTATAGGGTAGCTCGAAGAAGGAGAGGCGGCAAGAAGATACCACATCGTCATAAGGTTAAGATGGAAGAAGCGATGAATTTCATGCGGGAGAGGTATGGCCTGGAGGTGGTTGAGTGAAGAAGCAGGGAAGGGGATACCTGGAGTGCAGGAGATGCGGCAATAAAAACGGTCTTATAAGAAGATATGGGATAATTCTATGCAGGCAGTGTTTCAGAGAAGTGGCGAAATCTATCGGTTTCAAGAAATACTCGTGAGGTGGTAAGTTGCGACATGACCCGCTGGCAGACGCTCTCTCCACAATAAAGAACGCGGAGAGAGTCGGCAAGAGCGAGTGCTCGGTGATGGCTTCGAATCTCATAGGCAGGGTTCTGAAGGTGATGCAGGAGGAGGGCAGGATAAGGAGATTCGAATATGTAATGGAGAATGGCGCCTTTACCGTGACACTAAACGGAAACGTAAACGAGTGTGGCGTAATAAAGCCCAGATTTTCGGTTAAGAGAGAGGGCATGGAGAAATATGAGGCCAGATATCTGCCCGCCAGGGATTTTGGATTTCTGATCCTGTCGACCAACCAGGGGATCATCACACAAAATCAGGCCAGGGAGCTGGGAATTGGTGGGAGGCTTTTAGCCTATGTCTACTGAGGAAGCCGTGAGGATTGAGATGCCCGAGAACGTGGATGCAAACGTCGATGGCGAGTTGAACGTGACCGTTAAGGGTCCCTTGGGAGAGGTGAGAAGAAAATTCGATGATCCTAGAGCGAAAGTGTCAAGAGAGGACAATACCATAATCATTAGAGCCAGCTCCCAAAGGAAGAAGAATTTCGCCATGGTAAACACTTATAAAGCACATCTGGAAAATATGTTCAAGGGCGTCACTCAGGGCTTTACCTATGGAATGCAGATAGTTTACTCGCACTTTCCCATACGGGTTAACGTTAGAGGAAATGAGGTCCTGATACAAAACTTTCTGGGGGAGAGAGCTCCGAGAAAAGCGAAAATAATGGAGGGCGTGAAGGTCAAAGTGGAAGGCGATAGAGTAATCTTAAAAGGCCTCGAGAAGGAAAAGGTCGGGCAAAGTGCTGCAAACATTGAGAGGGCGACTAAGATAAAAGGAAAGGATCCAAGAGTCTTTCAAGATGGCATATACATCGTTGGGGGTGCCAAATAGATGGCCGACATCAAGAGCAGGTTGATGGAGGTAGAGGGGGTAGGAGAGGCAAAAGCGCAGGCTATCATCGACGCTGGCTTTGATACCATTGAAAAGATTAAAAAAGTTAGTGTGGAGGAAATCTCGGAGGCTAGAGGCATAAGCCGATCGATGGCCGAAGTCGTAAAAAAATTCTTCTCCGAAGAAGAGGCTGGAGTAATAGAAGAGGAGGTTAAAAAGCCGAAAGAAGCAGAACCGGAGATCGTGGAGGAAGAGAAGGAGGTGTACCTGGTAAAGGCCAAGCCAAAGCTTTCCGAAGAGATCGCCGCCAAGCTCAGGGAAAAGAAGAATATACCAAATTTCAAACGCCAAGAGTGGTTCAGGTACAAGAGATTAGACACCTCCTACAGAAGGCCAAAGGGCCTACATTCAAAGGCGAGAAAGCATCTGAGGTATAGGCCCCCCTTACCGAGGATAGGCTATAGAACGCAAGTGGAGATAAGGGGGATGCACCCTTCGGGGTTTAGGGAGGTTATGGTGTACAGACCAAAAGATCTTGAATCTATAGACCCAGATAAGGAGGCTGCTAGGATAGGCTCGAGCGTCGGCGGGAGGAAGCGAGAGGACATAATCAAACTTGCCGATAAAAGAGGGATAAGGGTTTTGAATAGGTGGTGAGATGGATCTTAAAAATCATCGTAGGATGGCTTCCCAAATACTAAAGTGCGGCTCAAACAGGGTTTGGATAGACCCAAACAGGATGGATGAAGTAGCCGAGGGGGTCACCAGAGAGGATATAAAGCTCCTTATAGACGACGGCGTGATAGGGAAAAGACACGCTAGGTCTAACTCCAGAGGGAGAGCCAGGGCTAGAGCCCTTGCCAGATCGAAGGGGAGAAGAAGCGGTCCTGGTAGGAGAAAGGGAGCTAAGGGTGGGAGAGAGAACAGAAAAGAGAGCTGGATGAGGAAGATAAGGGCCCAAAGGGCCAGACTCAGAGGTTATAGGGGCTCTGGCAAGATAGATAAACACACGTACAGAAAGTTGTATGGCATGGCCAGTGGGGGCGCATTTAGAGACTTAAGCCACATGGATCTCTTCATACACAGCCATAGGCTCTGGAGGAATTCTAATGAGAAAGTTTAAGAGAAGGGTCAAGAATCTGACCGATTATCAGAGTAGGTTGAAGCTTTTGAGAGGAGAAGCGCCTAGATTAGTCGTGCGACATAGCAACTGCTACATCTATGCGCAATTCGTTGAATATGGGAGAAAAGGCGACATCGTTTTGGCGCAAGCCAATTCGAAGGAGCTTTTGGGCATTGATTTCCCCTCTGCCTCTACCTCTAACACCACCGCTGCTTACTTAACCGGGCTCTTAGCCGGGTTGAGAGCAAAGGAGAAGGGGGTAGAGAGAGCTGTACTAGATGCGGGCTTGAGCGTCGTCACCAGGGGCTCGAGGACTCTAGCAGCTCTCGGCGGTGCAGTCGATATAGGTATCGACATACCACACGATCCGTCGTCTCTTCCAAGGGATAGGATAGAA
>Ga0209633_10000719_pt1 | contig 37433 bp, 33 predicted proteins | sample Cruoilmetagenom1_FD_187290 | JGI IMG/M metagenome (GOLD analysis project Ga0209633, IMG submission 187290) | Oil polluted marine microbial communities from Coal Oil Point, Santa Barbara, California, USA - Sample 1 (SPAdes) (version 2) | ecosystem: Environmental > Aquatic > Marine > Oil seeps ...
CATCTTCGAATCGCATTTGTCGTGTTTCCTGTAGCCATCTGGCCCGGCTCATGCCCCCTCCTTTCGAGTTCACATAAACCGGACAGTTTATTTGCTACAAAACCGGACAAAATATTAACTCGTAACAGACTCATGGAATGGCGGGCATCTCGAATACTTTCATTGCCGGGAAACGTGCGCTAAAATTCTATTGACTGATTTGTCATTGAAAATGTATGTATCCATGTAAATCGATATACGGAAGTACCGAAGAAATATGGAAAGCCGGCATGGCTCGACCGTCCCAAGAATTTTTCCCGTTGTCGAATTGATTAGCTAATCGACAGTGCGAGTGACTGATGGGCGTAATCTGCGCTCCACACTTTGCTCCTCCTCCGCTCGATACACTGCTCTGCGGCGTAACGCTCTCGGCAGCACTTCGCGTTGCGTGCCGTGACACAGAGCGCCAGAGCGCTGAAACGCGGAGGACGGATTACGCCCTTTTCGGAAAGCCTCCCGGAATTGACTAAAAAAAACGTGCATCGCCATTGGGTAAAGATGTGAATACGAACCACAACCGGTCTCAATACGTCAACCTGGAAGAGGCGGGGCTCTTTCGCGACGTGAGTTTGAAGAGCATTGATCGATATTTCGCTTATTGCTTCGAAGAAGAAATCAGCAGCGGCGATATTTTGTTGTCCCCTGACACGGAAAACCAACATATTTATCTTTTGTTATCGGGTCTATTACGAGTTCATCTGGGCGGAACTGATTCTGAACCGATCAATTATGTCCACCCTGGGGAGTGTGTCGGAGAAATATCGATTATCGACCGATTGGAGCCGTCGGCTTATGTGGTAGCCGAGACAGATACGCGCGTATGGGCTATCCCGCACGAAACCTTCTGGAGAATGGTCGACGCCTCTCACACCGTGGCAAAAAACTTGCTGTACATCCTCGCCCGCCGGTTGCGTCAAGGGCATGGCGTCATCTGTAATCATCGCGAGCTGCAGAAGCAACTACAGCAGGATGCGATGATCGATGGGTTGACGGGCGTCCATAACCGACGCTGGTTTGATAATATCATACGCGGTGGAATTCAACGCAGCCTCGAAACCCATCGGCCCTTGTGTCTTCTGTTAATCGACATCGACTATTTCAAATCCTTCAACGATCAGTTCGGCCACTTGACCGGGGACAGAATATTACGCGATATTGCCGGCATCTTGCTGAAACAGCTGCGCACAGATGATATGCTGGCTCGGTTCGGCGGGGATGAATTCGTTCTGGCGTTGCCCGAAACCACCTTGGAGAATGCTTTGAGAATCGCCGAGGAACTGCGTCGAGGCACGCATCGCCTGCCGCTCCGAGGGAAACAAATGCAATTGTCAGCGACTCTCACCATTAGTGTCGGTATATCCGATCTGCGCTCTGAAGATGATATCGATACCCTGTTCGAACGGACGGACAATGCTTTGTATCAGGCTAAGAGCCGCGGGCGGGATTGTATTGTTTGTTTGTAACGCCCTCCCGGGCGCTGGTCTGATGAACGCTGGTGGAACACCGTTTCTGCTCCTTGCGGCATCCATTATCCCGTCGACATTATGGGAATAGTGCGCGGAGTCTTCGTGCCACGGTTTGCCACAATCCGGAAAAAGGGTGATTCTCGATCGTTCCGATGCTCCGGAATCGGGATCAGCCTTCTGGATTAGTTGATGCCCCGACAGAACCGCATCAAATTCCGCCGCAGCCTGCGCGGCAAGCTCCTCTGGTTCGGGGTGCTCCCAACCATTGCTGTCTTGACCGGCATCATTATCCACACCGGTCAAGGCATGTATGGCATAGCGCGCTCGGATAACGAGCTGCTTCTGCGTAATCTGGCCACTGAAGTCGCTCTGGAGGTCGAGCGGAGCAATACTCGCGCGGTGCTTGCTGCACGGATCATGGCTTTGGCGGAGGAGCAGGGCCTGTTCGGCAAACGCCGCGAATCGAGCGAATTCGCACGCCGGGTGCTGGAGTCCTTTCCGGAATTTACCGGCGCCTACTTCGGCTACGAGCCCGACGCCGACGGCAACGATGCTCTCTTTGCCGCTTCTGAAGAAGGGCGGAAAATGGCTGGTACGACGGGCAAGTCGGGCCGCTTCATTCCGTACTGGTTCCGTGATCCGGCCAAGAAAGGCAAGATCAGCATCGAGCCCCTGGTCGATATGGAGAGCAGTCTCTATTATGCGGGGATGAAGAAGCGCTTCCTCGAGACAAGGCAGCGCGATATTGTCACCGAACCCTATGTGTATGAGGGCAAGATGATCGTCGAACAGACCTCGCCCATCGTCATCGACGGCCGCTTCGTCGGCATCGCCGGCGTGGATCGGGCGTTGACCGATATCGTCGATTTTCTCAAGCGCATAAAAAAGGAGGATGAGGTCGACATCTTTCTGATCAGCCGCACCGGACGCTTCATCGCAGCGACCACCGATCAGGTTCAGAGCCTCAAAACCAAAGCGGTTCGGGAAACGCCCTATCGCGATCTTTTTGCGCGGTTGTACGGTGGCAAAAAAGCACAGGATCTGGTCGTTGCCGCCGACCCCTTCGATCGGGAGGACGACTACTATTATGTCTCCGCTTCGGTCAAGACCGGCAATTGGATCGTGGTGATCCGCAAGGCGGAGGACGAGATCGTCGCACCGATCTGGCGTAATGTCATTAATTCGCTGGCGATTGCCGGCCTCGGCCTGCTCATCGTATTGGCGCTGCTGCTCGGGGTAACGACCTCGATCACCCGACGCATTCGTGCCGCCGCCTCCGCGGCGGATCTGATGGCGTCCGGCGTGCTGCCCGAAGAGACAACGCTGGAGAGCCGTGCGAAAGACGAGATCGGGTTGATGAATCGAAGTTTCAATCGTGTCACGGAATCGTTCAGAGAGATTACACGGGTCTGCATCGCCGTTGCGGACGGCGACTTCAGTCAGCAGGTGACGCCGCGCGGCGATCGGGACGAATTGGCCGATGCCATCAACCGCATGACCGCCCGGCGTAAAAAAGCCGAGGATGAGTTGCGGGCGATCACCTCGAAAACCGAGCGGGAACACCACTTTTCGAGCGCTCTCAACACATTGAACGACATTATGAGAGACGAGCAGGCGCTCGAACCGTTGTGTGAAAAAACCATCAGCTACCTTGCCCGGGTTCTCGCTCTGCCGATGGCAGCCCTTTATGTACGCACCGGCGACGACCGGTTGCTTTGCGAGGCCGGCTACGCCTACCCTTCCGACCGGCGTCCGCCGGACCGAGCCATGGGCGAAGGCTTGTTGGGGCAGGCGGCGAAAGAGATGCAAGCGATCGAAACCGCCGACTTCGATGACGACTGTCTGCTCCGGTTCGGCTTCGGTGACCTCGCGCCCAAGCGGTTGCTTTTTTTTCCTCTGGTCCTCAATGAGGCGACCGTCGGTGTCATGGAACTCGCTCTGTTAAAGAAGCTGGACCGGCACCAGGAGGAGTGGTTGAAGCATGCAGCCAACTCCATTGCGGTCTCGATCCGTCTCGTTCTCGATATCGACAAGCGCAAGCGGGCGGAAGAGGAGCTGATGACGGCGATGGAGAAGACCGATGCTGCCAATCAGGCAAAAAGTGATTTTCTGGCGAATATGAGCCATGAAATCCGTACGCCGATGAATGCCATCATCGGCATGTCTCACCTGGCGTTGAAAACCGGTTTGAACCGCAAGCAGCGCAACTATATCGAAAAGGTGCACCGTTCCGCCGAGGCGCTGCTGGGCATCATCAACGATATCCTCGACTTTTCCAAAATCGAGGCGGGGAAGCTGGAAATGGAATCCATCGACTTCCGGCTCGAGGATGTGCTCGACAATCTTGCCAACCTGGTTGGGCTGAAAGCGGAGGAGAATGGATTGGAGCTGCTGTTCGATACCGACCTGAATGTCCCCATGGGGCTGGTGGGCGATCCATTGCGGCTGGGGCAGGTACTGATCAATCTGGGCAACAACGCGGTCAAATTCACCGAAGAAGGTGAGATCGTCGTCAGAACACGGTTGCTGGAACAAGATGCGGAGCAGGTCACGCTGCAATTCTCGGTGTGCGATACCGGTGTCGGATTGACCGCTGAACAGCAGGCCAAACTGTTCCAGTCGTTTACCCAGGCGGACAGCTCCACCACGCGAAGATATGGCGGCACCGGCCTCGGACTTTCCATCTGCAAACATCTGGTGGGCATGATGGGGGGTGAAATCCGGGTGGAGAGCGAGCCGGGCAGAGGTTCCGCCTTTCACTTTACCACCCGGTTCGGTCTCAGCCGGGAGCAGCAGCAACCACGGCCGCACCTCACTTCCGACTTGCGTGGGCTGCGTGTGCTGGTGGTGGACGACAATGCCACCGCCCGGGAGATTCTGCTGGCGATGCTCGATTCGTTCGGTTTTCAGGCGGCTGCCGCGGCCAACGGTAGAGAGGCCTTGCAGGCGATCGACAAAGCGATCAGGCAAAAGGAACCGTACCAATTGGTGTTGATGGACTGGAGGATGCCGGGCATGGACGGTGTCGAAGCGGTGCGCCGCCTGCAAAGCGACAGGAGGTTCAGCGAGCAGCCGCCGGTGATCATGGTGACCGCCTACGGACGGGAAGAGGTGGTCGAGGCGGCTCATGGGATCAAAACCAGCGGTGTGCTGGCAAAACCGGTGACCCCTTCGACGCTGTTGGATACCATCATGCCGGCCTTCGGTCATACGGTGACCACTCAGGTGCGCGCCGCTGCACACCGCGAAGGGGAACTGGAGGCGATCGCCCATCTTCGCGGCGCACGGGTTCTGCTGGTGGAGGACAATGAGATCAACCAGGAGCTGGCGCTAGAACTTCTATCCAACAGCGGAATCCTTGCGACCGTGGCCAACAACGGACGCGAGGCGCTCGAGATGCTCGAAAACGAGCGTTTCGACGGCGTGCTAATGGACGTGCAGATGCCGGTGATGGACGGCTACAGTGCCACCCGGGCGATCCGCAAGCAGGCGCGCATCAAGGATCTGCCGGTCATTGCCATGACCGCCAACGCAATGGTCGGCGACCGCGAGAAAGCGCAGCAGGCGGGAATGAATGATCATATCGCCAAGCCGATCAATGTGCATCAGATGTTGACCACCATGGCCAGGTGGATCACTCCCAGCGAACCGTTGGAAGAGTCGCCTGCATCGAAGGAACAGACCACTTCGGGCCCCGAAAAAGCGGCAGTGGCTTCGGGCGAAAACGAGACATGCGCCGAACGACTATCCTCGGAACAGACGCCGGCATCGAGAGAGGGCGTCGAGGACGCTGAGCATACGTTGCCGCACGACCCGATCGAGGAACTTTCGGAGTTCGATGCCGAGAGCGGTCTGCATCGTATGGGTGGTAACCGCTCGCTCTATCTTCGACTGCTCAAAGAGTTTGCACGCAATCATGCCGGTGACGCGGCAAAGATCGAGGCGGCGATCGATGAAAAAGCGTGGTCCGTGGCTCACAGCCTGATTCACAACCTGAACGGGGTGGCCGGGAATCTCGCAGCTGTGGCATTGCATGACGCGGCGAAGGCGCTCGAGCCGCGGGTTTTGGCGCCGGATCACGATGAGAAAGTGATTCTGTCCGGCTGCGCGGTGCTGAAGCAAGCCCTTCTGTTGGCCGTCACCGAGGCGCGGACCCTTTTCGGCGAACAGCAAGATGACCGGCGGACCCCTGAACCGGTTGATGCGCGACTGCCATCGAAGCTGGCGCGGGAGACGGCGATGCGGCTGCGGGAGGCGGTCAACATCGGGGATGTGGTCGAGCTGTCAGCCGCAGCATCGGCGCTGCCTGCCAATTCGTATTATGCCGTAAAGATCCTGGAATTAACGGAGGCGTTCGATTTCGATGGCCTCGATGCACTGGCGGATGAGATGGAACGTGCCGCCGACACTTCTGTCGACTAGGAGGCTGTCCGAGAATAGCGATCGTAGCGAGGGCGAGACTGATGGAGTCAGATTTTTCGATCATTTGAGGCGAATAGTGAGCCTATTTAACGATAATGATCGGGAAATCTGGCCGATCAGGCTCGGCCGCAGTAGATTAGTCTATTCTCGGACAGCCTCCTAGCGAAAGCCGTCGCCTTGGACGGTTGGATTCCATCAAGCCGATCGTCGTGCGCCTTGCGTTCGATGTCCACATGAGATGCCGGATTGATGGATCGATACCGCCCAAGCCCCTCAGACAATCATTCGAATGACTCATGCTTCATCTGATCAGCTACCTGATAGTTTTTATTTGTGCCTTCGTGTTGATGCTCCTGGTTGACGACAATCCCCGCCACGTGACGCTGCTCGAATATCTGATGTTCGCCATCATGCTGTATTGCGGATATTCGATGTTCAGGATCATGGTAAAAATATGGCGGGACGAAAACGGGGAGGTCTGATAGGTTCAGCTACCAATCGCCGAACGGCAAGCGGCTGACCGAAGTGGTCGACGGCGAAGCTGCTGTGATGCTTCAGCACGAGGTCGATCATCTATACGGAAGGTTATTGAGTGACGATGTCCGACCGAGCCGTTTCATACCATTTAACCGTTTCAGCCGCTTCTCTGGCAAGCTTTTTTCGTTCTGCTACGACCAAAAGATGTCCGACGAAGCGTGCCATTTTCTGATCGAAGCGGGCTGGCTGCGGCGGCGCCGTGCCGCGCCCAGTAGTGGTATCCGCTGAAAGGACAATTACGCCCGCTCAATTGGGCCCGCCGTTTCGGGTGAGCATGGAGATCGACGGTGCGGCAAGGGACGCACGGGAATTGGTTATTTCACTCACATTTCGGAGAAGCCTGCGAGCGCACCGCCCGCTGCCGCAAAGTGACCGGCTTTCATGGTCTGGCACAATTGCTGCGTTCTAGTCTGGTATTGCACGCTCGGCCCGGTTTCCGTTCAACGCAGCCGCCTGCTTTACCGAAGCGGTGTTTGCAGAAGAGGCTGGAAACACGGAATCCCGACCAAAGTATGAGAGCCGATCGTTTCGAGCAGCGTGGAGGCAGACCGATTTATCAGATGGAGGGTTCGATGAACGAAACAGAAAATGTCACCGCTATATCCGGGCCGACCTCAGGCTGCAGCAGGGCCTGCCGTAGTGTTGCTGTGCTGTTGTGGGTGCTCGTGATTTCGGCGGTCGCGGCGGGTACCGGACCGGCGTCGATTTCTGCTGCACCGATGCAGCTGCCGGACGCCGGCTTGAGCAGCATCCATACCCTGGATATCTACAACGATCACGGACGGATTCATGCGCTGCTCTCCGGAGTAGCGACCGACGGCGGCGAGATCGTCCTGCGGCATTTGGCGTCGGCAGACGGTGGCCGGAGCTGGTCCGTTCCGGTCACTGTCAATTGCGGCATCGCCCCGGCCAAGCCCTCCCGGCGCGGCAACGACTTTCAGCTGGCGGCATCCGGCCAGCAGATCGTCGTCGCCTGGCAAACACTCGACAAGCAGAAATGGATCACACCAATGGTTATCGCACTCTCCCGGGATGGCGGCAAGAGCTGGCAAGCCGGGCCGAACCCCGCGGGCGGTAAGCCCCTGATCAACCAGGGTTACATAGATATCGCTGCCGACCGTGAAGGCGAATTTCACATCGTCTGGCTCGACGATCGCGAAGAGCACGGAAATTTTCAGGGATTGCGCTATGCGAAAGGCCACAGTCAGGCGGGCGGGCTGGTTTGGGAGGCACAGAAGACGCTGGACGAAAGCACCTGTACCTGCTGCTGGACGGCGATCACGATGTCGTCGGATCGCAACCTGCACGTGCTGTACCGGGATCACGAGCCGCGTGATATGGCGCTGGCCGGTTCGTCCGATGCGGGAGCCTCCTGGAAGACGCTGGGCTCGGTCGGTGGATTCAACTGGCAATTCGCCGGCTGCCCGCATCGCGGCGGCGGCATTGCAGCGATGGAACAGAATCGCCGGGTCCATCTGCATACCGTAGTATGGAATGGAAACGTCGCCGACAGTGGGCTCTACTACCTCCGTTCCATGGACGGCGGGCGGCACTGGGAGGTACCGTGGAAGATCCATGATGCGCTTTCCGGTCCCGGGGATGTCGCCTTGCTGGATGCCAAGCGGGTTGGCATCGTCTACACGGTAGAAGAGCAGGATCGGCGACAGGTCATGCTGCTTCGATCCAACGATGGCGGCAAATCCTGGAGCAAGGCGCAGCCTCTGTCGGCCCCCGGTGCCAAGGCATCGCATCCCCGCCTGATCGCAAACCCGGGGGGCTACCGCGCTTTCTGGAGCGAGCAGCGGGACAACGGTGTTTCGGAGTGGATGACGGCACTTTTCGCCACCGAGGCTGCAACGATGCCGGCTGCTCCATCAATCTAGAATCGGCTGAGGAGAACCAATCATGATGCGCACCTGTTCTATTTTGCTTGTGGCCAGTTTTTTTCTATGCCGGGCGGCGTCGGCAACCGTTGCGCCCGACGCCGGCGTTATCGCACACGGGACGCCTGACGAGTCGCTGCAAAGCATACTCGGGCTATCCGCGCCCCCGCCTGAAGAGCACGGGGAGGACCGAAGGTTTCTGACCGGGCCTGTCTTCGGACCCAATCCCGGTACGGATGCCATGGAAGGGACGCTGCTGGCACACGCGATACTGGTCAAATCGATGCCGCAGAAAGAGCAGATGATCAACGCTGCGCCGGAACGGATCGAGTTGTGGTTCAACGAGGGCGTCGGGTCGAAATACACCTCGTTGGCGGTGGTCAATAGCGAAGGAAAGCGCGTCGATAAAAAAGACGGGGCGCTCGATTTTTCCGATCGTTCCCATCTCAGCGCGACGCTCGAGTCGCTGCCGCCGGGCCGCTACGGTGTGCGCTACCGGGTTCAGTCGGCTGATGGCCACATCGTGACGGGGAAATATTTCTTCACAGTCGGCGAACAATAGCCAACCATTGCCGCGAGGCCCGGCGGGCTGCGCGGCTCCAGTTCGACTCATACGCCGTCCATACGGCGTGTTGCAACCAACCCTGGAGGTGGAACCATGAAAATGCAATTGGGGATTCTGTTCGTTCTGATGCACTTTTTTTCTCAGCAGGCGTCTGCTCAGGTCGGGGGGCAATCGAAATCGCCCGGTCGCGGACTGGAATGTCTGGTTGCTTCGGACTTCTATATCGTTCATCTGACCGCCTTCCAGAACCCGAAGAATGATTCGTCCGCGCAAGCGCTGCGAGGCGCTTTTTCGAGCTTCTGCCAGGAGATCCCGGCGACAGGACAGACCTTCATTTCGATGGATCTGCTGGACCGCGATGCTCGGCAGCTTCCCGTCGAAATTCGGGTGGTCGAAGCGGCCGAGTCGATGGGGACCGGCGAATGGACCGACATCGAGACGATCGCCCGGGTTGCACCGCGGGTTTACAAGAACGGCGTCGCGGAGGTGGTGGTCGACTTCAAAAGGCCCGGGAACTATGCGGTCAAACTGATGGTCGGCGACGACAGGTTCGCAGACGAGATTCGTATTCCGTTGAAAGTCGCAATCGACCCGGTATTCAATCCCGATATTCTTGCGCCGCTGGTGCTGCCGACGCTGTTCGGCCTGATCGCTTTCGGCCTCTACCGGCTTGTGGTCTTCCGCTTCGAGCGCAAGCGGGCCGCCGAGGCGAGTCTTTGATCGTGCCGTCAACAGGGTTACTGCGGCAGGCTTTATGGAGCCCGCCTGCGCGCAACCAGATAGATGAGTCCTCCAGCCAGTACAGCGGGCAGAACGATTCGGCTCAGCAGCCAAAATGAATTGGGCAGCTGAGTGACGAAGCCTTTGAAATCGTTATTCATGTCAGGCGAGTACTCATTCGGAAGAATGCATAAGGTGTAGTCATGGAATATTCCGCCGAAAAATGAGCATCGTGCGCGTTCCCTGATGTAGTCCTGCCGGTCGCTGAAATCGATCGAGGAATCGTCGAAAACCGACTGAAGCACGTGCTGCTTGGCTTGATACTGTTCAACCGCGGTGTCGGGACGGTTCTCGAACTCGAAATGGAAACTGTCGCCCGCTGGGGCAACGGTATAGGGGTAGCTTTTCCCCTCCCACTCGAAGACATAGTTGGTTTGGGCGCTTCCGGATGACGACGCAATCACGAAAAGAGCTGCAACGGTTAGCAGCGACTTCGTGCATTTTTTCCGTTTCATTTCGGCTCCTTGTCAGGGTTCGGTTCTTTGCTGCATCGTCCCATCGACGCTCAATTCACCGGGGCCTGTGGCGGCCAGAACCAGCAGTCCGCCGATCATCGAGATCTCTTTCCAGAAAGCGTTGCCGAAATCGCCATGAAAAATGAAGGCGGTGAGCAGCGTGAACCCGACCAGCGCCAGCGCTGCGATCCGCGTCTGATAACCGACGATGACGGCCAGCCCGGCCAGAAACTTGATGATGAACCCGATCCACACCAGCACTCCGGGGATCCCCTTGGCCGCCGCGAAGTCGATCGGTACGGCGCCCGTAGCCAAGCTGAGCCCTCCCTTGAAATAGATGAATACCAGCAGAATACGGCCGATCAGAAGGGCGTATCTGGAATTCTGAAGTTGATCGAGCATTGTGCCTCCATCCCGGTTATACGTGACAAAAGGTAAAAACCGCGCAAAACGAGCCCAGCCCCCGGTGATCGTGCCGGTCTCGGCCTGTCGGACGGCCGGCACAATGGAAATCAGGGCTGGGTGCGCGATCGGTGTGTATCGCGACCACGGCTGTTAAGCCTGAAATGGTGAGCACAGCGTATCCCGCACTCTGCGGCGCAGTGCAGGGTGTGCCGCGCGCACCGGTCGGCCTTCATCCGTTCGCGAGTACTATACTGAGCGGGCTGCCTTGCCTGCCAGAGTGAGTAAAAGAATTTCGCATCCCCGCCGCACCGGATGCTTTCAGGCTGCCGCCCCTTTACTCCTTCTCTCCGGTTTTTCCGGTCGCCTGCGCAGTTATGCCGATGATCGCCTTGCGATACTTGTAGATGAGGACTCCGGCGGCAACGCCCAGCCCGAAAACCACTCCAGGATGTCGCGCCAGCTTCGACAGGAAGCCGCCTCCCGCCTGCGAGGAGGCGGCCATGGCAGCACCTGCGCCTGCGGCGCCTTTGGCTGCCTGCGGTATATTGGCCATCATGTGGCCGGGACCCGGGCCCATGCCGCCCATCATCGGCCCCATTCCCATCTCGCCCATCATCTTGCCCATGCCGCCGGCAGATTTCGCCGATTCGGCCATTCCCTTCATCATGCCTGCGGCTTTCGCGGCCGTTGCCATGCCCTCTGCTCCGTGTACGTGTGCCATAACACTTCTCCGGTCATGTTGCAATATCGCCCGAACAAACTCGGACGAATCATAAGGTTTTGATTATATGTCATCCCCGTGCGTCGAACAACCGGTGTGGCTGCCCGCCGCTGCGAACATCGGCATCGCATGGTGACCGGACGCATGTCCGGTCTCGGCCCGGAGCGTGCATAACCGATTGCGATTCCGGGCGGATGCAATCATCATAAGTCCCCTGTTTTTTGGCGCAACCCGACTCCGACCCCATGAGCACAGAAACCAACGACATCGCGAAATATGGCGCCGCACAGGCCACCAGGCGTGGCCTGGCAAGGGCGCTTATCACGCTGCTGGAAATCCTCCTCTGCGTTGTCGGGATGGTGCTGCTGGTCTATCTGGATACGCTGGTGGGAGAACATGCCGAGCTGTCCATGGTCGGCGACAGCGTGAGCTACGGTCTGCTGCTGCTCACTGGGCTGTTTACCGGGTTCCATTGCGTCGGGATGTGCGGTCCGCTGGTGATCTATTACACCGCGCATGCGGCCAGGCGGTCGGAGAAGAGCTACGCGGCGCATCTTTCTTACGGAGCGGCCAAGACCCTCTCCTACACGACGATCGGCGCCCTGTTCGGTGGCCTCGGCGCCATTGTCGCGTTTACCCCTGTCATACGGGGAGTGGCGGGCGTTGCAGCGGGCCTGTTTCTGCTGCTGTTCGGCCTCGGCATGCTCAATGTATTCGCGCCGCTGAGGCGCTTCCACATCAGGACGCCCGGTTTCATCATGCGGTTTGTCGGCGGCACCTACCGGAAGCACAGCAATCCTTTCATCATCGGTCTGCTGAACGGCTTGATGATCATCTGCGGGCCGCTGCAGGCGATGTATATCATGGCGGCGGGGACCGGCAGCCCGATCGAAGGGGCGACGATGTTGTTTCTCTTCGGTGTCGGCACGCTGCCGGCGATGCTCGGGTTCGGGGCGCTGACCAGCGCTCTGTCCGCGCGCATTGCGCCGAAAGTGATCAAGGCCTCCGGCTTCATCGTGATGGGGCTCGGCGTCATCATGCTTAACCGCGGTCTGACGATGACCGGGTCGGGCTACGATTTCAACTCGGTGGCGGCGCGTTTTTCCCGCGAACCCCCTGCGCGGGCACCGACTCAGTACGCCCAGGCCGGCTATCAGGTGATCCATATGGCGGTAACCCACAAGGGGTTCGAGCCCAATCAGTTTACCCTGCGCCGGGGGGTGCCGGTGAAATGGATGATCGATGGAAAAGAGCTGGACTATTGCAACCAGCGGATCGTCGTGCCGATGCTGGGGCTCGAATTCGATGTGAAGCAGGGGAAAAACATCATCGAGTTCACGCCGCAGCAGACGGGCGTGATTCCCTGGACCTGCTGGATGGGGATGATTCCGGGTGCCTTTATCGTGCGGGAGGAGGATGTGCCGCCGAAGGCCGTTGAGTCCACCAAAGCAACAAATTCACGACCGACCGAGGAAGCGTCTGTGGATCGACAACCGCGTCGGCGGCTGGCCGAATGGGCGAAGGACTTTGGCGAGACGGTTGCAGAATGGATCGAAGCACTCAAGCGGCACTGGCGGCCCGATGACGCCTCGCCTGCCGGATAAACGATGCCGAATCATGATGCACCGCCCGCCCGCTTGCAACCCATATCAGCTGCTTTCCGCTGGTGGCAGTGCGCTTCAAATCTGCGGTATTTCGCACAGCGCCTGTGGGATATGCCGCAGTCGTGTGGCATGCATGTCCGCCGGTAGGATCCGGAAGCGTCAACCGCCCTGGAGATGCACAGGGCATAATAAACCCTGCTGAGTGTCATGGCATAAAGCCTGCATGATTAATAGGCTTTTTCGCGACCAGAAGGATCAGCTTGTTACGTTATTCTAATGTTTTGCCTCAGTGGGGGTGCGGCGATCGGGACGATCCGGTGGCGGCGGCAAGTGAACCGAACTTTTAAGGAAACCGTATGAGAAAATCGAACACCTTCTTTCTGGTAACGGCGATTCAGCTGGCCATTCTCGGCCTGCTGATGGCTCACGCCGCAATCGCTGTGCAGGCCCCATCCAACGGCCTGCGTCAGATACAGTCGCTGGTGAAACGGCTGGAACTGACCGACCTGTGTCTGTTTACCGAGGCGCGTTATACGCGGCATCTGTCACAGGCGGATCTCAACACGCCGTTCCAGGATCATCCCTTGTCGCTCGAGCATTTCCCCTCGGGTTCTTTCCTCGCGCCGCCGGCCATGATCGAGAAACTCAATGAGAGAGTGGATTGAAAAGCAGAAATACATTATCGATTTCACCCTATCGTCGCTGCTGCGGCGCAAGGCGAAAAACATCGGTCTGCTTGCACTTTATACGCTGATCGTCTTTATTCTGGCCTCGGTGATGTTTTTTACCCATGCGATCAAGAAGGAAGCCTCTCTGATTCTCGACCAGTCGCCGGAGATGATCGTGCAGAAGTTGGTGGCCGGGCGGCAGGATCTGGTGCCGCTCCGGTTCGTGGAGACGGTTCGTGGCATCCGCGGGGTGCAGGCAGTGCGGGGGCGGCTCTGGGGCTACTATTTCGACCCCCGGTTCGGGGCCAATTACACCCTCCTGGTTCCACCGCCGACCGCACAGACCGGTGCCGCCGGCAATGGGTCCCGGCGCGTGATGGTCGAGGGGGAGCCCGACCGCAATGCCGAAGGTTCGGCCGGTCCGCTGTTCGATCTTGGCGCCGACGAGATCGGCGTCGGCAGCGTCGTGATCGGCAGCGGCGTCGCCCGGGTTCGTGAGGCCGGCACAGGCGAGCTGATGCTTTTTCGGGCCTACGACGGTGAGATCCTTCCTTTCAGGATCAAGAAGATTCTGCCGTCTTCGTCGCAGCTGGTCTCCTCCGATCTGATTCTGATCGACGAGGCCGATTTCAAGCGACTGTTCGGTATTGCCGACGGCCTGGTTACCGATCTGGCCGTGACCGTACGCAACCCGACCGAACTATCGACCATCGCCAGCAAGATCACGCGGCGGCTCCCGGACGCACGCCCCATCATCCGCGATGAAATATTGCGCACCTACGACTCGATCTTCAACTGGCGCGGCGGCATGATGATCGTGATTCTCTCCTCTGCGGTGCTCGCATTCGTCATTTTCGCCTGGGACAAGGCGTCGGGCCTCAGCGCTGGAGAGCGGCGCGAAATCGGCATCCTCAAGGCGATCGGCTGGGAGAGTTCCGATATCATTCTGATGAAGTTCTGGGACGGGGCGGTTGTTTCTCTGACCGCCTTTCTGAGCGGAGTGATCCTCGCTTACGGACATGTCTTTTTTACCGATTCGGTGGTGTTCGAGCCCGCGCTCAAAGGCTGGTCGACCCTATATCCCCGATTCAAACTGATTCCTTTTGTCAGCGCCGAGCAGGTGACCACGCTCTTTTTTCTTACCGTGGTTCCCTATTCGGTGGCGACCATCGTGCCGGCCTGGCGCGCCGCCACCATCGATCCGGACAGCGCCATGCGGTATACGGGAGAGTAGAGCATGATCGAGCTCGTCAACGTCCGCAAGGTGTTCAATGCCGGGCGGCCTGCAGAATTCACCGCGCTCAGCGGCGTCAACCTCAGCATCGAATCGAACAAAGTGACGGTGCTGATCGGTCCGAGCGGCTCCGGCAAGACCACCTTGCTCAGCATCATCGGCTGCATGTCACGGCCCACCGCCGGCCGCGTGCAACTGGCGGGCCGCGAGATCACCAGTCTGCCGGAGCGGTTTCTCACCGATATCCGTCGCAAGACCTTCGGCTTCATCTTCCAGCAGCACAACCTGATCAAAGGCATTACGGCGCTGGAAAACGTGATGCTGCCCGCTTACCCGCTGGGCGAGCGGCATGTGCCGCTGAAGCAGCGGGCGATGAAGCTGATGGAGGATCTGCATCTGTCCGACAAGGCCGAATCGAAGGTCGAATGGCTCTCCGGCGGCGAGGCGCAGCGGGTCGGGATCGTACGCGCCCTGATCAACAACCCGTCGACGATCATCGCGGACGAGCCGACCGCTCATCTCGACACGCAGTTGTCACACCGGTTTCTGGGGATCGTCAAGCGATTCAAGGAGGAGCGGAAAACGGTGCTGATCACCACTCATGATCCACTGGTCTATGATGATCCCGTGATCGACCGGATCATCCGGCTTCGCGACGGCCGGCTCGAGGTCGAACGGAGATGATCCTTCATCCCACGGTCATCGCCAATCTGCTCGCCTCACTGACCGTGAGCGGCATGATCCTCTATTCGGCTTATTATGGCCTGCAGATCGTTCGGCACTGGGACCTCTCGAGCGGCAGTGAACTGCAGTTGACCCTGGAGCGCAGAACCTATCTGATTTCGACGATTCTCTCCTATGTTTTCGGTCTGGAGCTGCTGTCGCTGTTTCTTTATGTGTTCACCGCGGACAGCCTCTGTCCGCTGTTCGTCGGCGCGATGTGCGCCGCCGGGACGTTGAACGTGAACGGGTTCGGCTATCCGGCCCTGCTGCTGAAGATGTTCGATTTCTTTCTGGCGGGGCTGTGGCTGATTCTGAACCACGCCGACAATCAAGCCTGGGATTATCCGTTGATCAGGAAAAAATATCTCTTGCTGGTTGTGATCGCGCCGTTCATCGTTGGCGAAATGGTGTTGCAGTGCGCCTATTTCCTCAAGATGAAGGCCAATGTGATCACATCGTGCTGCGGCAGCCTGTTCAGCAGCGAGCGGGTGGAAGGGCTGGGTTCGGAAATCGCGGCCCTGTCGCCGCAAACGATGCTTTGGATGTTCTATGTCAGTGTCGCTGTGACCATCGTTGCGGGCATCCATTTTTATTTACGGCAAAGAGGCGGCTATCTTTTTTCGGCCCTGGCGATTATTACCTTTTTCGTTTCGATCGTTGCCATCATCTCGGTGATTTCGCTCTATATCTATGAACTGCCAACCCACCACTGTCCATTCTGCGTTCTGCAGAAAGAGTATCACTATGTCGGCTATCTGCTCTATCTGGCTCTATTCGGTGCTCTGGTGTCAGGCGGCGGGGTCTCGGCGCTGATCCCTTTCCGCACGATCGAAAGCCTGCGAACGGTGATCCCCGCACTAGTCAGGAAGCTCGCCCTGGCGTCGGTCGTTTTGTATTCGTTGTTTACCGCGACCGTCACTTATCGGATCGCAGTCTCTCATCTGATCATGTGAAGGGGGGCAATGAGCAACCGATCCAGACGGGAATTTTTGAGGCGGCTGACAGCGGCCGCCGCGCTGGCACCGATCCTGATTGCGGATCTGCAGGCCGCACCGGAACGGCCGGTCATCACCAAAAAGGACCGCTGCCCGGTGTGCGGCATGTTCGTGTACAAATATCCGAAGTGGGTTGCGGAGATCGTTCTGGCCGACGGCTCGTACTACTTCTACGACGGCGTCAAGGATATGTTCAAACATTATTTCGATGTGCCGAAGTTCACCCGAGGCAAATCAGCCGATCAAATCAGGGAGATTTATGTTACTGATTATTACGAGGTGGAGCTGATCGATGCGCGGTCGGCGTTCTACGTCATCGGCTCGGACGTGTTGGGGCCGATGGGTCATGAGCTGCTGCCCTTCAAGGATCGTGAATCGGCGCAGGAGTTTCTGCAAGACCACCACGGGCAAACCATCGTGCGCTTCGGCGAGGTGACCAGGAAGCTGGTCTATTCACTCGATCGGAGGTCATGATGAACCCTGCTGTTCGATTGCTCCTTCCGATCCTGCTGTGGACGATGTTCAACCCGGCGTGCGCCGGCAGTTCGCATTCCAGCTTGCGGGTCGGCGACAGTCCGGAAGCGGTCGTGCTGAAGGATGCGCAGGGACATGCCCTGACACTGCCGGACGATCTCAAGGGCAAAGTCGCGCTGGTGCGGTTTTGGGCGAACGACTGCCATTACTGCCACAAAGAGCTGCTCGCGGGGCTGGAAGCGCTCTATCTGAAATACAAGAGCAGAGGGTTCGAACCGGTGGCCATCGATGTCGGAAGGCCGGGCCGCGGGGAGGGCCGCAAACCGGCATGCGAATCCTGCACCTATCCGATGTTCGACGACCCGGTCGGGCTGGCCGGCAAGCGATTCCAGATTATGGTTCTGCCTACCACCTTTATTCTCGATGAGAAGGGGGTCGTGCGGGAAAAGATCGTCGGTGACGTCGATATCGAAACATTGGAAAAACTGATCACTCAAGTCCTTTACAAAGCGGGTTTTTACGATGGCACTTACTAAGAAACAATTGACGCATTTGTTGATGATCGTTTTTTGTCAGCTATTGCTGATCCCGTTCGCGACCGTGGCGCAGGATGCGGTGGTGGTCGAGGAGGCGCGGGAGGACGAGCGTCCAAGCTGCCGGGTCTGCGGTATGTGGATCGATCAGTATGAGCGGACCGCCGGAACGGTCATTTATCAAGACGGCAGCAAGGAGTTTACCTGCGGCGTTGCCTGCGCGCTGCGCGAGGTCGATGAGGTGGGTGGCCCCGGAGAACTTGAAGCGTTCCTGGTCCGCGATTGGAACACCGGGGAGGATATCGATGGCGTGACGGCCCACTATGTCATAGGAAGCGATCTGATTCCGGATATGATGCCGAACTATATCGCTTTCGAGACACGCAGGGAAGCCGAGGCGTTCGCCGCTGAACACGGGGGAGAAGTCATTACCTTCCAGACGGCCATGGAAGATCTCTCGCCGCGCGGCAATACCGTCCCCTTCCGTATCCGCACCGCGGTCACACCGCCGCAAGGGGTCATCGGTACGGCCCCGATCTATGGCTACCTGCGCAGAGACCGGGTCAAGGTCGGTTCCAACATCAGTCAGTCCGGGACCAATTTCATCAGAAGCAATCCCGCCCAGCCGGCGGCGCCGGAGAGCATTCAGGTGAACAAGGCGGGCTGGGTGCTCAACTATTCATTGACCGACCGGCTGGCGGTTTTCCTGAATATTCCCTGGTTCGACAAGCGGCTGGAAAGACAGGTGCGCGATTTCAGGACGGGAACGATCCGCATGGATGTGCGCCACTCCAGCGGCATCGGCGACATTCCGATCGAGTTCCGCTACAATCTGTGGCGCAACGACTTTGCCGACAAGTTTTTTACCATACTGCTGGGGACCTCGCTTCCCACGGGCTACTTCGACAACAGAAGGGTATTCAATCCGATTGCCGGGCGCGAGATCATCGACGCGCCGCCCTCCATGCATATAGGCAAAGGCACCGCAACATTCAAGGGTGGGCTGCTCTACTCCGAGCGCTGGAAGGACTTCTGGATGCATCTGAACGCCATATATCAGGTCAATCCGGAAAACAGCGACGACTATGCCTTCGGCGATCAGCTGCTTGGCGGCATCGCGCTGCATTACACGCCCAACTATGATCTGCTGGTAGGGATCGAGGCCGATGCGGCCTATGCGCAAAAGAACGAAGACCGGGGCATCCCGGTTGACAACACCGGTGGCGTGCGTTCCAATGTGGCCTTCGTTCTCGACTGGCGTTTCCTCAATGCGTTCGGCGGCAATTTTAAGCTGCGCTCCTCGGTTGGGCTGCCGGTTTATGAGGATCTGAATTTCAACCCGGTCAGAGGGCCGCGCGGCCCGTTTACGCAGGCCCAGCTCGGCGGCGGCTTCTTCGCCAATCTTGCGATTTCTTTTTCGATACGTCCGGGACCGGCCGGGCTTCAGGAGATTCACGACCATTAATCTCATGACCAGGGGCGGACCCGAAGCAGCTACTGTGGAGGAGATATGACCGCAAAACGCATCCTGATCGTCGGCGGCGTTGCCGGCGGCGCCGCCTGTGCGGCGCGTGCCCGGCGTTTGTGCGAGAGCTGCGGTATCGTCATGTTCGAACGCGGCGCCTATGTGTCGTTCGCCAACTGTGGTCTGCCCTATTTTATCGGCGACGTCATCGTCGAGGAGGAAAAACTGCTGGTGGCGACGCCGCAGCTGTTCAGGGACCGCTTCCGCATCGAGGTGTGTACGGAAACCGAGGTGCTGCGCGTCGATCGGGAGCGGAAGATGATCACCGTGCGTAATCTGGGGTCGGGCGAAGAGCGCGAGGAGCCATATGATGCGCTGGTGTTGTCGACCGGCGCCCGGGCGATCCGGCCGCCGGTCGAGGGCATCGATCTGCCGGGCATCCACGTGCTGCGCACCATTCCCGACAGCCGCGACATCCGCCGTGTGGTGGAAACGGCCTCGCGCGCGCTGGTGATCGGGGCCGGTTATCTGGGGCTGGAGCTGGCGGAGAATCTGGTGCGCAGGGGGCTGGCGGTGACCGTTGTCGAAGCGGCCGCCCAGGTAATGTCGACCCTGGACCGGGAAATGGCCGCCTTCGTCGCCAAACATCTCGAGGCCAATGGTGTCGATTTGCGGCTGAACTGCCTGGTGGAACGCTTCACCGAGGCGGCGGGCGGCGGCGTGATCGCAAGCCTCTCGTCGGGCGATGATCTGGTGGTCGATTCGGCGATGATCTGCGTCGGCGTGAGGCCGGAAACGACGTTGGCCGCGCAGGCGGGGCTGACACTGGGTCGGCTCGGCGGCATCCGCGTCGATGAGCAGATGCGCACCAGCGATCCCGCCATCTGGGCGGTTGGGGATGTGGTGGAGGTTCGGAATGTGGTGACCGACGAGTGGCAGCTGGTGCCGCTGGCAGGGCCAGCCAATCGACAGGGCCGCCTGGCCGCCGCCAGCATTCTCGGGAAAGTGAAGAGCGGCGCCGGCTATCGTGGCGTGCAGGGCACTTCGGTGTGCCGGGTGTTCGATCTGACCATTGCCGGCACCGGTGTGTCGGAAAAGGGTCTGAAGGCGGCCGGGATCGATCGCTACGAGAAGGTCTATCTGCATCCCGGCAATCACGTCGGCTACTATCCGGGCGCCAAACCGATCCATATCAAGTTGCTCTATGATGTCACCGACGGGGCGATTCTCGGCGCTCAGGCGTTGGGCGAGGCGGGCGTCGCCCGGCGCATCGACGTCATCTCCATGGCGCTGCAGATGGGCGGCACGGTCTACGATCTGGAGGAGGCGGAACTCTGCTACGCGCCGCAGTTCGGCGCCACCAAGGACCCGGTCAACCTCGCCGGCATGATCGCGGCGAATCATCTGCGCGGCGATCATCCGCTGGCGAAGTGGGAAGAGCTGGTCGATGCGCACGCGCAGGTGGTGGACGATCAGAGCGAGGCGACGCGGCTGCTGTCGCTCATTCTGCGCGATCCGGCGTCCGAGGCGCAGATCGTCGATGTGCGCAGCGCTGCCGAATTCGAAGCCAAACACATTCCAGGGGCCAAGAACATTCCGCTGGAACGGCTGCGCGAGCGGTTGTCGGAGCTCTCACGCGAACGCGAAATTTGGGTCGTCTGCGGCGTCGGCCTGCGCGCCTATAACGCCACTCGCATTCTGCTGCAGCACGGCTTCACAGTGAAGAATCTGTCGGGCGGCATGCAGACCTACGATTCGATCGAAGGGACGAAGTCGCCAAAACTCTGATCGAAGTGCGTGATGTCACGCACGAGTGTGTGATATCACGTATTTGTTCGTGCCGTTCGTTCAGCCTGTGCTGCCAAGGCCCTATAAAATCAGGGTTTTTTCGATTGGCATGAATCCTGACTGTTTATCTGCTTTCAATCTCTCTTTTGATGTGGAGGTATACGATGAGCGACCAGGCGATGACAAAGGCGAATGAAGAAGCCATCAGCAGCGGTTCGGTACTGCTCGGGACCGGGCTGGTGGTGGCGTCGTTTATCCTGTTTCCGGCGCTGGCCGGCCGGATGGGATTGGGGCCGAGTGTCACCGGCGCCATACGCATTGCTCTGATGCGGGCTTCGAGCCGGGCCATCAACGGCAAGTCGGAGGATGGCGCGGAGGCGTCGACCGGCGGTTTTAGTTGCCATTAAAATTTAAAACGCTGGAAAAGACGGAACCTTTTTCCATGTGTCAGCACGGCGTAGTGAGTTTCACTCGACCGGTTGTGAGGTTTTTTGTATAATCGATTCCTGATGAATTGGCTTTGAAACAGTGGTTCCATGACCAAAGAAGAGCGTAGCTGCGACCTGTGCGGACTGCCCGTCGAGGTCTCCGGCTTCGAGCAGCCGACCAAAGAGGGAATGAAGCATTTTTGCTGCGAGGGTTGTCTGGGCATTTTTCGCCTGCTGCACGAGGACGAGATCGTCGAGGATGCCGTCGGCAAGGAAGCCGGTTGATGTCGTTCGAACAGCGGCTTCGTAGTCGGTGCGGCATCGTCATATTAAGCTAACGTTGTGGTAACGATAAGGAAAGAAAAGTAATGATGAAGATGAAAGGTATGAACCACGCGCACGGCGGGAGCGGCGGCATGGCCTCGATGAGCCACGGCGGCGGTGCACACGGTGCGGGCACGGCCAAGGAGATCGCGAAGGGAGCGGTCGTTTCAGGAACCATACACACCGGGAGACGTCTTGTGAACAGATTATACAAACACCCATGGGTACTGATCGGGCTCGGTTTCGCGGCAGGTTATCTCGTGCATAAACACCGCAAGGCGATCATATCCTCCACCAACAAGGTGGTTGGCAAGGGCAAGGATTTCGTCCTGAGCCAGAAAGAGAATCTCGAGGATATCGTTGCCGAGCATGAGGAAGGCAAAGAAGAGTCGTAGTCCGGGGCTTGGGTCCTGAGGACTATCGCCATGCGTCGGCAGCGGCGGCAACAGCCCGCGTATGTCGCTGCATCGATGTGATTCAACACCGCATGACACGCAGAGCCGCCATGTAGAGGCGGCTTTCGTGTGATTGTCTGCCTGAAATTCCAGCCATGTCCATCCAGAAACAGATCGTTCTTCGTTATCGTTCGACGGGCCATGTCCGCTTCGACATGCCGCCTGTGCTCCGAGATCCTGTGGTCGCCAGAGCGCTGGTCGCCGAATTGAGCCGGGTCGAAGGGGTGCGCCAAGTCGATTTTTACATTCGCCGGGGCAAGCTGTCAATCCGTTATGCCGAAGCGGTGTGCGATTTTCCTGCGCTGGCCCGGCAGTTGGCGGCGCTCATTCAGCGCCTGCAGGACGGCAAAGGAATTGCACCGACGGCGCCCCCGTCCGGTACCGGCCTCAGAGAGAAGGTGACCAAGGCCGGCCCGGTGCGCTGGGTGCGGGAAAAATACACCGAAGCCAAAGAGACCGTCACCGCCATGACCATTCTGGCGAAGATCGGCATGAAAAAGCCTTCCGCCTTCGTCAAGGATCCCGAAAAGACCGCAATCAACTTTCTCAATGATGTGCTGGTGCTCTATCTGGTCAAGCGCCATTGGCATCTGATCACCAACCACTGGCTGCTGCATCCCATCCGCTACCGCTATGAATGGCTGACGGTCTTCTATCTCTTCTACCTGCTGGTGCGCTCGCGCCTGCCGGAGAAGCGCTGATCAGAACCATGAGCGACAACGATGCGACAATGGGGAGACGTTATGACGGAAAAGAGAGATTTTGCCGCCGAGTTCAAGAACTTCACGGTCGTGCACCGGCTGAAACGGCGGGTCCGGGTCATCGCGCCGTGTCTGCGCAACGACCCGGAACGTTCGCTGATCCTGGAAATCCTGCTGCGTAAGCGCGATGCCGTCGAGTCGGTGCTGGTCGTTCCCGAGATTGGTTCGGTGGCGATTCGGTTCGATCCGGCCAAGCTGCCCAAGGCCAATCTGCTGACCCTGCTGGACGCCGTGCTCGGAAACATCGGACAGCGCGCACTCGACGCGTCACGGTTTCAGGCCCGCGCGGTGGATTCGTCGCTACCGGAGAACGAATACAGCGTAGCCATCGAAGGCATGACCTGCGCCTCGTGTGCGCTGCTGCTGGAAGTGGTGATGAAGCGCGACCCCCGGATCAGTGCCGCCAGCGTCAATTTCGGCAACGAGATGGCTACCGTGCGCGGCCGCTTGAGCAAGGACGAGCTGTTCGCGGTGGTCGACAGCGTCGGCTATACCGCCTTTTCGGTGGACAGTCTGTCGCAGCGCAAGCAGTTGATCGAACGCGAGCATCAGCGGGTCGCCGCCGCCAAAAAGCGGCTGATCTGGGCGACTGCGCTCTCTCTGCCGGTGGTGTTGATCGGCATGACGATGACCCGTTCGCGGCCGCTGCTCTGGCTGCAGGCGCTGTTGTCGACCCCGGTGGTGTTTTGGAACGGCAAGCCGTTTTTTCAGAAGGCGTTCGCTCTGGCGAAACAGCGCTCCTCCAACATGGATACGCTGATTGCGCTCGGCGTCGGCGCGGCCTACGGCTACAGCGTGCCGGCTCTGTTTACCCGCAGCCGCCACGTCTATTTCGAAGCTGCGGCCGGCATCATCGTCTTCGTACTGCTGGGGCGTTATCTGGAAGAGCGGGCCAAGGGCAAGGCTGGCGAGGCGATCCGCAAACTGGTCGATCTGCAGCCGCAGACGGCGACGCTGCTGCGCGACGGCCAGGAGGTGACGATCGGCGTCGATGACATCGCCGTCGGGGACATTCTGCTGGTTCGGCCGGGCGAGCGCATTCCCACCGACGGCGAGGTGGTCGACGGCATCTCCACCGTCGACGAATCGATGGTCACCGGCGAAAGCATGCCGGTGGTCAAGGAGATCGGCCACCGTCTGGTGGGCGGCTGCGTCAACGGCAGCGGCGCGCTGCAGATGCGCGCGACGGCGGTCGGCGCCGATACCGTGCTCGCCGACATCATCCATATGGTCGATCAGGCGCAGGCCACCAAGCTGCCGATTCAGAAAACCGTCGACCGCATTTCGGCGGTGTTCGTCCCGTCGGTGATGGTCGTTTCCGGACTCACCTTCGCCGGCTGGATGCTGGCGGGGGCGCGTTTTGCGCATGCCTTCGGCAATGCCATCACGGTGCTGCTGATCGCCTGTCCCTGCGCGCTCGGACTGGCGACGCCGGCGGCGATCATGGTCGGGGCCGGGCAGGCCGCGCGCCGTGGCATCTATATTCGCAATGGTGAAAGTCTCGAAGCGGCGACCCACCTGAGCGCCATCATCTTCGACAAAACCGGCACCATTACCGAGGGCAAGCCCGATGTCATCGACCTGGTGAATGTGTCGAGACTGGATGATGACGCCATCGTCGAGCTGGCGGCTGCGGCTGAGTTCAACTCGGAACATTTTCTCGGCAAGGCGATCATCGCCTATGCAAGCAAGAAGGGTTTCCCGCTGCCTAAGGTGACCAATTTTCACAGCACGCCGGGGCGGGGTATTCGCGGGCGCGTCAAGCGCCGCGACGTGCTGATCGGCAACGCCGCCTGGTTGATCGAAAACGGCGTCGAGCTCTCCGCGCTGGCGGCCGACGCCGAACGGCTGGCCGAGGAGGGAAAAACACCGGTCTACATGGCGCTGAACGGCAAGGAGGCAGCCCTGTTCGGAATCGCCGACCGGCCTCGGCCGGATGCCCGAGAGGCGATCGAGCGGCTGCATTCGCTCGGAGTGCAGACCTTGATGGTCACCGGCGACACCGAGAAGACCGCCAATTACGTCGCCCGGCACGTCGGCATCGATACCGTGGTGGCGCAGGCCAGTCCGGAACGGAAACTCGAAATCATCCGCGGGCTGCAGGCGGCCGGCGATCTGGTGGGAATGATCGGCGACGGCATCAACGATGCGCCCGCGCTGGCGGCCGCCGACGTCGGCTTCGCCGTCGGCACCGGTACCGATATCGCCATCGAAACGGCGGACCTTACTCTGGTCAAAGGGGACATCACCCGAGTGGCCGACGCCATTGAGCTGAGCGGCAATACCATCCGCATCATCAAACAGAATCTGTTCTGGGCGTTCGGCTACAATACCGTCGCCATTCCGGTGGCGGCGATGGGCAAGCTCAGCCCGATGATCGCAGCGGCGGCGATGGCCTTCAGCTCGGTCTCCGTCGTGGTCAATTCGTTGCGATTGGCCAGGAAATAATGGAACAGCATGGTCACCTCGGCACCGAGCTCGATTTAGGGCTCGCTTTCATCACCGGGGTTCTGGGAAGCGGCCATTGCGTCGGCATGTGCGGTGCCCTGGTATCGGGCTTTTTCATGCAGGCGGGGCAGAACACCAAGAGCTATTTGCCCTATTTCGCCTACCATCTGTCGCGGATCACCATCTACACGCTGATCGGAATCACCGCCGCATCGCTCGGCTTCGTGCTGGTCTCCAGCGGTCTGATGGGCAAGATCCAGGGCGCGCTGCAGTTCATTATCGGCACCTTCGTGATCGTTCTGGCGATGGGCATTCTCGGCTGGATTCCGTGGCAGGGCTCCTTCCGCCTGCTGCCGGTGTCGGTGCTGCGGCGCGGCTTTGCGATGGCGGCCACCAAAGGCACCACGGTCAGCGCAGCGATGGGCGGCGCCCTCAACGGCTTCATGCCGTGCCCTCTGACCTTCGCCATGGCGGTCAAAGTGACCACCGCCCCGACGCCGCTCGAGGGCGGCCTGACGATGCTGGTCTTCGGCGCCGGCACCTTTCCGACCATGATCTTCATGAGCATCGCCTTTGGCAAACTGGGCCCGAAACTGCGAGGCCGCATGCTGAAAGGCGCCGCGATCGTGATGATCGTTATGGGGATGAACACGCTCTATAAAGGGCTCAGTTTTTACAACCAGGAATCGTTCAAGCACCGAACCTTTTTTCATGCCGTCGACCAAGGGATCGCCACCGTGATCGCCTGGCTTTCCGAGTTGTACGACTACATCGCCGGCCTGGTCGATATTCTGCAGCATTAGCGGCGGCGCGGGTCGACGGTGAACCTTTGCCATCTTTAGCTGCGGTGGGCGGGACGCTGGGAATCGCCACGCTTGCACTCGAACTGTCGGTGTCGGCAACCATCATGCTGCGCTCGATCGGCGATATCGCCCGCAGCAAGGGGGAGGATCTCGACGATCTCGAAACCCGTATGGCCTGCTTGCAGGTGTTCGCACTGGGCGGCAGGGAGGGGAGCGTCGACGCCACCGACACGGCCTATTATGCGGCGCGTTCGTTTCTCGCCAAATCGATCGGCGATACGTCGAAACATGTTGCCGCCAAAGGGCTGGCGAAGGAGGGCGCGCCGGTGATGGTGAAGCTGCTCAATGCAGTGGCTGCCCGCTTCAGCATCCCGGTCTCCGAAAAGCTTGCGGTGCAGTCGGTGCCGGTGGTCGGAGCGATCGGCGGGACCTCGCTCAACCTCATCTTTATCGAACGTTTCCAGGAGCTGGCCGAAGCGCATTTCGACGTCAGGCGGCTCGAGCGTCGATATGGCGAAGAGGTCGTCAAACAGACTTACTCATCGATTAATGCGGAGCTCCACACTAACCGATGAGATGGACTACCTCAGCATGAAGCCGGAACAGATCAAAGTTCCGCCAGCCCGGGAACGGTACCCATCAATCGAGAAGCAGCGCGCTTCGATCAACCTCGTAGCCGTATCCGACCCGGCGCATCTCCCGATTGAAGTCGTAGCCTTTGGCTGTCGTCGCGCGGACACCGTTGATGGTATAGAACTGAAGGTACTCCGGCTCGTAAGGCGCTTCATAGAGCTTCACATTCTCGTATTTTTTGCCCTGTATCGCCTTGCGCTGGACGAATTTGCAGTCGTACGCCTTCTTTACCACCACTTCTCCCGGAGGGCCATAGACGATCTCGTCCCCATAGAGCCAATCGTAATAATCCTTACGGTCATTCTGGACCCACAGTTTGTCGGCCACTCGGGACTTGGCTTGGAAGGCGATGTAATATTGGACGCCCATGGCTTCTTCCGTCCCATCTCCGTCCACATCATAGATGTCGTAGCATTGGGAGAGGTTCAAAAATACGCGCGTGCCTTTGATGCCGTCCGAGGTGGATGGCAGCATCTCTCTGAATTCCGACAGGTGGCCGGGGTTCATGCGAGTGCAACCATGGGAAACGGGACCCCGGCTGGTGATGGAGGAGCGTAGAAAGGTCTTGCCGTCACGGCTGCCCTCGGTCCGTTTCTTCCACTCATCGGGAATCAGAGGATGACCCTGCATCCAATTGCTGATGCCCGGATTGTGAAAGGCGTTGTAGGCGCTGCCGCCCCCATACTGGTAGGGAAGCATGGGCATGAGGCCGTAATAGCCGGCTTTGGAGATATAGTCCACCATGCCCACGTCGCCGGTCCCTTTTTCGCGCGGAATCAGGGTCCAGACCCCCGTGGTGGAGAAGCGCGGAATGGTGCGGCCTTCGAATTTTGTCGTGGCGTCATAGGTTCCTGCCGGAAAGACGCTGGTGAATTCGTAGAAACCCAGTTTGCCGTTGCGAATGTCATAGAGATTACCGGTGACGTCACGGAAGAATGCCTCCGCTTTGGGGCCGAATGCCGTGCTGTCATCCGCCGCAGCCAACGTGATCAGCTCAGTGAGCGCGGCATCCTGTTCCGCCGTCAAATCGGTGGCGTAGATCCGGTGGGGAAAGAAACTGTTGACGAGATCGAGTTTGGCCGCCAGCGTTTTGGGCGCTTCCACGCTTTTCAGCCTGTCGGCAAAATCAGCGACCATTTGATTGAAATCCTTCTGAATATGATGGAGCCGTCCGGGATTGAGTTTGTTCATCGCTTCGAGGTTGGACCGGCGCCACTCCTCGGGACTCAGCTCGGACTTGCGGCCGGCCAATGCTTCGAGGTTCTCCTCTTGCACGCGGGCATGGTAATGTTCCCAGGCATCGTTGGTGGTCAGGGTGATGACCTTCTTGTCGATGACTTCCTGATACAGATTGTGGCGCGCGACCTGGTCGGGCAGGTAATTGACGATGCTCTCTTCCGGCAGGACCAGGCGGACCCGTACCTGGTTGCCGCGCCCGAGATGGATGGTGATCCGCTCTTTCTGCTGCACCCGGGGCGCAAAGCCGGTGTAGAAGTTGGGATCGTACTGGTTGAAGAACACACCGTAGGACTCCGGGTTGACCATTCGTTCGCGGCTGAGGCTCATGGCGTTTCCACCGGCCAGCAGGAGCGCCGGCAAGGTCAGCCACCAAACCACAATGTGCTTCTTCAACATGATCGATTACCTTAATTTTATGGGGGTCGTGCAGGGCGGGCTCAGTTGCTGTCCGGGCCGGTCGAAAAGATCGCAAAGTATAACATACCCGCGTGGCATGCCACGGCCGGCCGGACTGGCGGAGGGCAATGCTGCTGAGTTGAGACGGGGTACTCCTTCTCCCTCCGGGAGAAGGCTGGGATGAGGGGATCTAAATGGCTGAGTTCCTATGTTTGTTTTGCCCCCTCACCCAACCCTCTCCCGCTGGAGAGGGCTTAAGTCAACAGCATTGTGACGGAGGGCCGGTGCTGATTCGGCGATATTTCGATCGGCACGATCATCGGAAGCGTCATGTTTTTCTCACCCACACCGAGTGAACATTCACAAACTCACGGATACCGAAAATGGACAGCTCCCGCCCGTATCCGGAATGGCGGATACCTCCGAAAGGCATGCGCGGATCGGACTTGGACATATCATTGACAAAGGCGGCCCCTGACTCGATTTCCGCAGCAGCGATGCGTTCCCCACGCGCGAGGTCACGCGTCCAGACAGCGCCGCCGAGGCCAAACTCGGTGTCATTGGCAACTTCGATCGCCTCTTTCTCGTCCCGGACCCGAATCAGGGTTGCCACCGGTCCGAACAGTTCTTCAGACCAGGCGGCCATCCCTTTCGTCACGTCAGCCAGCACCGTCGCTGGATAAAAGGCGCCGGGTCCGGCCGGCACTTCACCGCCCATCAACAGTCTTGCACCGGCCCCAACGCTGCGTCGTACCTGATCGTGCAGCTCATCACGCAAGTCGATGCGCGCGAGGGGACCGATATCGACGCCCTCGCTCATAGGATCACCCATTGTCAAGCGACTGGCTTTTTCAACAAAGTGTCGCTCGAATCGTTCATACACCGCTTCGACAATGATAAAGCGCTTGGCCGCAATACAACTCTGACCGCTGTTCTGGAAACGGCTTGTGATTCCGACCTCGACCGCTCGTTCGACATCGGCATCTTCCAGAACGATAAAAGAATCCGACCCGCCGAGTTCGAGAACGCATTTTTTCAATGCCTTGCCGGCTTCGGCGGCGACCGCGCGCCCGGCATCCACGCTCGAAGTGATGGTGATCGCAGCAACCAGTGCGTTATGAATGACTTCCGTGGTCTGCGATCGTCCGATCACCAGGGACCGAAACAGATGCTCGGGGAAACCGGCCTCGCGAAAAATCCTTTCGATCAGTAAGGCACAGCCGAACACATTAGATGCATGTTTGAGCAGCGCGCCGTTTCCAGCCATGAGGGTCGGCGCTGCAAACCGAAACACCTGCCACAGCGGAAAATTCCACGGCATAACCGCCAGCACGACACCGAGCGGCTTGAAGGCCACAAAGCTGTGATGCGCTTCGGTCGCCACATCTTCGGACGCGAGAAAGCGCTCGGCATTGTCTGCGTAATACCGGCAAACCAAGGCGCACTTCTCGACCTCCGCTATGCCTTGCGGATAAATTTTGCCCATTTCCTCCGTCATAAGCGCTGCATACGCTTTCTTGTTCGCCAGCAGGAGAGCATGCACAGCGTGCATCGATCGCGCACGTTCGGCAAAGGTCGTCTTTCGCCATCTCTTCTGCGCGGCGTGGCACTGTTCCAGAATTCCCTGTACCGCCTCGCGGCCTATTTCATCGTAACTGGCTACTTTTTCTCCGTTCGCTGGATTGATGCTGTGAAATACCATGGGCTTCTCCTAATGAGGTATGATGCTGGCGGCGGGTATGATCTGATTCAGCTTCTTTGAAGCGGCGGCTATTTCTTCTCCCGGCTGCCGGTTGATCGCCGGGCAGGGGAGGCGAGCAGCCGTTCGACGCAGAGCTGGGTGAGAACGGCCTTCCACGTGGCCATGGGCAGCAGCGCGGCGGTCAACAACGGCCCCATCGCTGTGCCCGTTTTCTGCGTTGCAGGAAGGATTACATAGCCTGCTATGCGCACCTTGCCGCGCCTTGAAAACGAACAAAATCATGGCCCGATATGCACAACCTATTTTCAGACAACTCCCTAAGCACTTTAACACGTGTGCGCCATTCGCCAAACATGACGGCCGGCTCGCCGCACGTATGAGTGAGTGCGAAGAAAATCAGCCTGTTCCCGAACTTTCTCTTCGTGAAGGGCCACTAATCTTGAAACCGACCCGGCAAGGACAACTGTGACATGAAAAAGATTGCAATAAAGAAATGGGATGAACTGGAGAATCGAACACCGGCACCTGCGCTTGTGGCGGATGTCGATCTGGTCATCGTTCGTCTTCAAGGCGCGGCAATGGGCGCATAGTTGAGTTATGTAACCGTTGCCGCAACGCAGAAGACGGGCAAAAAGACAAGTAAGATGCGATACTTATTTCGTGACATGCCCTTAAGGCGATTATTGGAGACAAGTATGATGGCAAAGCGCTTCCCCACGCTCGATCATTCATTCATTGTCGTGACCCGAGAGGCACTGCACTCTTATGCCCGCGTTCTGGGTGACTGGCTAAAACGCTGTCGATTCAAACGCAAGCACTGGTGGCATGCCAGTCTACGTCCCTCATTGAATGGTTTGACCACGGGCGTGGTTCATGCGGGAATTGATTTTGAACTCGAACTGAATCTGCGAGAAAGCCTGCTGCACGGGCGAACCTCAACCGGCAGGCAGTTATCCGAGAAATTGCACGGGCAACCGGCTTGCGAGTTGGCCGACAGAATCGAACATTTTCTTGTTGCCAACGGCATTGACGAACAGCTCGTCCCTGAGAAGAACGACAGCAATGAAACAACGACGGCGCATCCAGCTTATTCGGCAGAGCATGCGCACAGGATTGCCCGGGTGCTGAATTCGGTAGTGACCGTGATGGAAATCTTCCGCGCCGGCATTCGTGAAGAAACCAGCCCCATCCAGCTCTGGCCTCACCACTTCGATCTGTCGCTGTTGTGGTTGCCGGGGGATAAGATACCCGATCAGGACCCGGCAAACGAAGAGAACGTCGACAAACAAATGAACTTCGGTTTCGCGCTTGGGGACGCAGGCATTCCCGAACCCTATTTTTATATCACGGCCTATCCATTGCCCGAGGGCCTGCCCAATACGCGACTACCCGCCGGAACCACCTGGCATTCAGAGGGGTTTAGCGGCGCCGTACTCTTGTACAAGTCTTTGCTCGAAAACAGCGATGCCAACGCCTACCTGTTGGAACTGTGGCGTGGACTCTTGAGTGCAGGCCGTGAACATTTGCTCGTAAATACTACCGAAGGAGCCTTGTAATGACAGACAAAGACAAACCGCTGGATTGGTACCGAGTCGCCGGCATAAATGAGGTACCATCCGGTCGAGTCAAAACGGTAACGGCGGACACCCACACGATGGCATTGACCAACATCGATGGCGAATTGACCGCCATGGACAATCGCTGCCCGCATCAGGGCGGACCGCTCGGCGAAGGTTCCATTGAAATTGGCAGCGACGGCCACTGTTGGTTGCGTTGCCCGTGGCATGGTTGGGATTTCGATCCGAAGACGGGACGTTCACCCGGCGCTCACGAGGACTCCGGCCAACGCATTTATCCCATTGACGTGCGTGAAGACGGTGTCTACGTCGGGCTCGAAGCCGAGGTGCCTCATGAGACCACCGTGAGCGACGTGATGGTGGAGACCATGACGAATTGGGGCGTGACGACTGTATTCGGCATGGTGGGGCATTCCAATCTCGGACTCGCCGATGCGCTCAGATTGCAGGAGAAGAAGGACCGTTTGAATTACTACGGTATTCGTCATGAAGGCGCCGCTGCGTTTGCCTGTTCCGGTTACGCCAAGCTGACCGGAAAACCGGCCGCCTGTCTTACCATCGCGGGTCCCGGCGCAACCAATCTGATGACAGGCCTGTGGGATGCCAAAGTCGACCGGGCACCGGTATTGGCGCTCACCGGTCAAGTCGATGTGCAGGTGCTCGGACCAGGCGCCTTCCAGGAAATCGATCTCTCCGCGGCCTTCGCGCCGGTCGCACGGTTCAGTCAGACTGTGTTGCACACGTCGAAATATGCTGAACTGATGACCCTGGCGTGCAAGAACGCGCTGGTCGAGCGGGACGTCGCTCACCTGATTTTTCCCGATGATGTGCAAACGTTGCCGGCAGCGGATTCAGCGATTGCCTCCGGTCCGGAAGGAAGAGTGGCTGCATCCGCCATCGCACCGGCACAGGACGCGCTGGACGATGCGATCTCACTGATCAAAAAGTCGAAACGTCCGATCGTGATTGTGGGTTATGGTGCGAGAGACGCAATGACCGATGTGATTGCGTTCGCTGAACAGCTCAAGGCACCGGTTCTGACGACGTTTAAAGCCAAAGGCCAGATTGCGGATACCCATTCCCTGGCGGCTGGCGTACTGGGCCGATCGGGAACACCGGTGGCCAGCTGGTTCATGAACGAGTGTGATCTGATCCTCGCATTCGGTTCGTCGTTCTCTAACCATACTGGCATCACTCCCAAACGGCCGATCATTCAAATCGACTTTGATCGCATGGCCTTGGGTAAGTTTCACAGTGTTACAGTGCCGGTATGGGCGGAGATCGGCGTGACGGCGAAACGCCTCGCAACAGCGTTGGCAGGCTCGGTTCAAACCATCGACCAACGTCCGGAACTCGCCGAACGCTGGTCAATCTGGCGAGCCGAAAAGCAGAGTCGTCTGATGGATGATCGTGGCAAGGGCCTGAACTCAGCAGCAGTATTCGCTGCAATGAGCTCAGCCGTCCCAAACGATGCCATCATTGCGGTGGACGTTGGCAACAACACCTATTCTTTCGGTCGTTACTTTGAAAGTCAGGGGCAGCGGATACTGATGTCCGGTTATTTGGGCTCTATCGGGTTTGCTTTTCCCGCAGCAATGGGGGCCTGGGCGGCGACGCAGGATCAAGACGAATGCCGCGAACGAAAAGTGGTGTCGGTGAGTGGTGACGGTGGTTTTGGTCAATACATGGGCGATTTCAATACGGCCGTGAAATACAACATGGATATCACTCATGTACTATTGAATAACGCGCAGCTCGGCAAAATTTCCAAAGAGCAACGTGCCGGTGAATGGCCGGTCTGGCAAACAGGATTACACAACCCAAGTTTTGCAGCCTACGCCAAGTTGTGTGGCGGGAAGGGCATTAAAGTGACCAAAGTCGAACAGCTCGAATCTGCGTTCGTTGAAGCGCTCACTCACCCAGGTCCTGCATTGGTCGAAATCATCACCGATGCCGATCTGATCTAGGAGGCTGTCCGAGAATAGCGATCGTAGCGAGGGCGGGACTGATTGAGTCAGATTTTTTGATCATTTGAGGCGAATAGTGGGCCTATTTAACGAAAATGATCGGGAAATCTGGCCAATCAGGCTCGGCCGCAGTAGATCAGCCTGTTCTCGGACAGCCTCCTAGTACGACACCGCTTAAGAAAAAGGAAACCTGATGGGCGCCGCATTATCGATGTTCGTTTTGCTGAGTACTTCGGTATTTGTGATACGTCTGGCGTCTGTCACGCTACGGCTGACCGGACTCACGGACGCTACGGCGCGTTTCCATGCACTATCTGCGCTCACGGGAACTAGGTTCACCACCAGTGAGGCGGAAGCCATTGTGAACTACCCTGTCCGGCGTCGAATCATCAGTTTGCTGATGATTATCGGCAATTTGGGTCTTGTCACCTTGTTCGCAACCGTGATTGTTTCGTTGGTCAACACCGAACGTGAGATCGGCGCAACCATTTTCGGTAGAACGGACGGTGGGTTAGCGCAACACCGCTGCTCTCAAGCACGGCGTCGTTGTGCCGCGAAAGATCTGTTGGTACTGGAAGCATTTGATGATATTCTTAAAACCGCATAACATCCGGTTTCGTGGTGTTATCCTGTTAGAAAACGTAGTTCACGAAGCTGTTTTTGTCAACGGGAAGCGAGCGCTGAGCAAGATATCCGGAAACCATATAATCACTGGTTATGTCGCAGGGTTGATATACCATAAACAGTATATATACTAATTAAGATATGTGGGAGATATATGAGCATAAGAGGGCCGTGAAGCAGCTCGAATTGCTGCCGGCTGACGTTCTCAAATGGTATGAAAAATGGAAGGACATCCTATCGATAAGTGGCCCAGATGGGCTAAGGAAAATTAGAGGCTTCAGAGACGAAGCTCTCCGTGGTGACTGGAAAGGGCACCGTTCATCCCGTCTAAATATTGAGTATCGTGTCATCTATAGCATTGAGAAGGATCTTGTTTTAGTTCAGGTGGTTAATGTGACTCCGCACGATTATCGGAGAAAGTAAGATGAAAAAATATCGAAAAGCAAAGAAGTTAATAGATGTCTCTGTCGGGGAGTCAGTTTGGATTCTTCGGGAGTTACAGGAGATGAGCCAAAATGAGCTATCTGAGCTAACGGGTATTCCTCAATCTACCATCTCTGCCATTGAGAATGATCGGCTTAATCTGGGAGTAGAGAGAGCTAAGATACTTGCCAGAGCACTGAAGTGTCATCCTTCAGTTCTCGTGTTTCCGGGCTGGGATGTCCATCAAGAGTCTGCGGCATAACCAGTTATTCGAACCGACGCTAAAAATCAGCGCGGGTCAATTTCTTATTGGTAGTGGCATTCCCTTATTTAGGGCACTTAAAGACGATGTTCAATTGAATCATATAGAAACTAAATCATTCAAGAACGGGTTTGTTCAAAGTAAATATGAAGTCGTTAAGTGAAGCCACATGTAAGAAGGCCCAAAAAACAAAGGAACTCAGCCATTTTGATCCCCTCATCCCAGCCCTGAATATATTATTTCAGGCGTAGAATGCGCGATATAATGGAAATATCCTGGACATCGACGCGTAATACGCTTTAGCTCGCGTTTAAAACCTTGAACCTTTCGATCCAGCGTTTTCAACTTTTTACCGTAGATTTTAAATCCGAGTACTGAACTGTCTTTGGCATGACTCACTTTACTTTGAGTTATTGTCAAAAGTGGTGTTTCGGCCGCCGCTTGACTCAGCTGCCGAAACACCACTTTTGACAATAACTCTCTGTTGCCCCGATCGATGACGAACGATGCCGGCATCGGCGAAAATGGAGCCCCATGTGCCGGTTTTCGAATAGACCTCCATATTCGCGGTCCCGATCGTACCGCCGGCGATGCGATGGATCAGATAGGGCTGTTTTGCGGGGTCGCGCCGCATCCGCATACGAACTTCGGCGGCGTGTACCGGGGTGAGGGCGCGGTCGGCGGCGAGCAGAGCGAGGAGCTTCGCGGTTGCCACTGCGCTCATCGCCTGCCGATTGTAAAATGTGCCGTCGCGGCTTTCAAGACCACCCGCTATGCTGTCGTCCTGCAGCAGTTGAACCTCCCTGCCGAACAGGTCGCCGCCGTCATAGGTCCGATGAATACTGTGGATACCAAGTTGGCGGCCCCGAAAGTCATAGAAAAGGGGTCCCCCATTAGCCAACCGGTGTCAACAAGACAATAAAATCCCCATTGAGAAAAACTCAGCATATACAAAATTCATTGATTGCATCGTATTTGCACTCGTTATTTCTCGTCGCAGGTGTCGGATGAAATCATCCGCACCGGTCACCCATCTGGATCAAGGCCATAGAACCCTGGATTCAGAGTATTATTCTTGACCTCTGGTGCACTATAGGGCTCAAATAAGCCGGGACGTAACAATCGGGGCCACAGATCTTTAAATTTACCCAGTGAACGGCTACCGCTTTTTAACCAGAGCGTCTTGATGGTTCCGTCGCGCCTCGCTATGCACCACCAAGGCTTCACGATCCATATGTGTGCGGGCTCGTGCAGGCCATCCTCGATCAAGACGTTCGTCATGAGCTCGGTGGTGAGCGGCATACCGCTACACGATTGCGGTGAGATGATTGCGGCCTTTTTCACTTGAAGTTTCAAGTCCAGGATGTCGTTTTTTTTCATCGTGACTTCCACACGCACTTCGGGCCGGACGCCGTCCGCAGTCTTGAACACGGCCCTGTGCATCGTCGATCGGGGCCCCGGTACGAGCTTCAGACCGGCCACATCCGGTACCAGCCTGGTCATCTCTTCTTCGAGCAGGCTTGATATGGTCAACCGGGCCGTGCTCAAATTCAGTGGCTCGGAAAGCGGAAACTCGCCAAAGAGTCTCACTCTGCCATTATCCCGTCCGGAGGCCACACGCGTGGCGATACCCCACAGGCGCTTTGGCGCCAAGAGCGAACAAACATCGAGTTCCACCGTACCGAGGGTTTCTTTCAAGCCATCAACGGGGTAGGCCTGCACGAAGATCGTCCGCAACCCGCACTCCGTCGGCCGAAACGGCACCCCAACCGGGTACGATTCGTCCGCCCGGAGGTGAGAAATGGTCTCCATGTCGAACGCTCTGCCGCCTTTGTCCGGGTCGCCATCGTAAAAAAAGACAGAGATATCATCCACACTCTCGCCAATTGCTATCAGATCGGCCCGCACTTCCACACGGGCATCTCTCGTCACGGTTTCCGGCGTCACAGTCAAATTCTCCAACACCAGCTCCGGCGCTTCCGAGTCACCGGAGACGGCCTGGAGCGGCAGAACTTCCGAGCTTCCTTCCGGATTCTCCTTGGGCGCAACGAACAGCACCTGTTTGTACAGCCCCACGTTGTTGCTGTAGGGTTCGATCGGCGCCTGCCCGATGTCGGTCAACGCTCCCGGCAGCGCCTTCAAACCGTGATCGAGCATCTCCGGCACCAGCGCTCCGCTCTGGTCCTCCATCCACACTACGACCCAGAAGACGAGGTACTTATCCGCCTCCGCCGCCGAGGGGGTGAAGCTCGCCTTGGCGATGACCCAGTTGGGCTTGCCGATGCTCCCCGGGTTCGGGTCGTTGAATGAGGGGATCGCGTCCAGAACCGCCTCGTCGATCTGGAACGCATCCTCCAACGGCTTGACGCCGTCCCATACCTGGCCGTAGAAGCGCACGTGCACCACAGTTCCCTCCGGCATGGCCGTAAGGCTGTAGTTGTACACGCGTGCCCGGAGATCGACTTCCTGCTCCTCGCGGAGCTGGGTCAGCTGCGGCCCCGCTCCGTCCGCATCCGTCGGCGTGATCAGGAGCCCTTTCATCCAGTAGAACTGGCTGGTCCAAGGCGCGCTCGGAGCGGGCTTGTTGTAGACCGTGCACTGGGCCGTATTCCCTTCCGATACGGGCAGGCAGTT